>Ga0065721_10004137_pt1 | contig 40008 bp, 33 predicted proteins | sample Mesricmetagenome_FD_59108 | JGI IMG/M metagenome (GOLD analysis project Ga0065721, IMG submission 59108) | Mesophilic microbial community from rice straw/compost enrichment Sample: eDNA_1 v2 (version 2) | ecosystem: Engineered > Solid waste > Grass > Composting > Bioreactor | place: USA: Davis... | reverse complement strand
CCTGCCGCTCCTCGACCGACTGGCAGGTGCGCATCGCCGGGGCGAGCCGCTTCTCCAGAAAGGATCCGAGGGTTTCGTAGCCGGAGACCGGACTTTCATCGAGCGCGCGGACCCGCTCCCGCACGATGTCGTCATAGGCGCGGGAGGCACCGAAACGATAGAGGCTGAGCGCGGCATTGGCCTCCAGTTCGGCGGCGAGCCGGGTGATCTCCGCCAGGACTTCATCGGCCTCCTCGCGCGGATTGGCCTTCATCCGCTGCGTTACCGCCGTCAGTCCATCCTCGATGCGGCGCATTTCCGGCGACAGCGTCTGGGCGAGCGGCAGGCCAAGCATGGCAAGGGTGCGGTAGGTTTCGATGTCGAGCAGGCGCTGCACGACGGCGCCCCTGCCCGCCTCGGTTAAACCCCGATCGATCAGCAATATCGGCGTCAGCCCGTCGCCATCCTGACGGAAATCCGTGAGCACGGTGGCCTGACCGTTCTTCAACTCGCTGTAACAGAGGCTTGCCGGGTCGAAGCAGGAGAAGGCCGCCTGCGCCTCGGGTCCATCCGGACGAATCTCCAGCCGGATGCCGGAGATCAGTGGTCCGGGCGCGGAAAAGCCATCACCGAACGGATGGACGGGTACCTCGCCGCCGAATTTATCCGGCAGCGGACCATCCCAGAAGAAGGTCGAGAATTCCGTGTGGCGTTCCCAACGCAGCGTGCCCTGCCCCCATGCCAGTGCGTGGTGGCGCGCATTCTTGTCCGGGGGTGAAACGCCCCGCGCCCGCGACAGATCGGAAATCACCGTGTGATGCACGGCCGAACCGCCGTCCATCATGAAAGCGAGCTGGAAGATGACGCGGCCGGTCTTCACCAGCGCATAGGGACGCGCGTGTATCTCGCCCAGCACCAGGGCTCGTTCCGGAGCCACCGGAAAAGAAAATCCACCGCCTGCCACGTCCATCCCTTCTCTGAGCCTTGTCCGCCATTCTTAACAAACATCAGGCCGCCCGGGCAGCTACCGTGTTGCCGCATGGCGAGAAATCGCCGGAACGCAACTGGACAAATTATTTGACCAATTTTCCCGGTGGCGGTACTTAAAGTGCCAAGGAGAGTGCCGTGGACGACAACAAGCTGTTTTCGGAAATCAGCCATGGACGCACCGCCGACGAGGTCGTGCGGCAGATCGAGAGCCTGATCCTCGACGGTGTTCTGCGCGACGGCGACCGCTTGCCGGGAGAGCGGGATCTGGCGGAAGAACTTGACGTCTCGCGGCCGATCCTGCGCGAAGCGCTGAAACGGCTGGAAAGCCGTGGCCTGCTCGTCAGCCATCACGGCGGCGGGACCTTCGTCGCCGACATCATTGGGCAGGTCTTCTCCAAGCCGATCACCGAGCTGATCTCGCGCCATCCCCGCGCCAGCCGCGATTACCTCGACTATCGCCGCGAGCTGGAAGGACTGACCGCCGAACTTGCCGCGACACGGGCGACCGAGACCGACAAGGCGCTTCTCGCCCGTATCGTCGCCGACATGCGCTCGGCGCACGAGGAAGGCCGGGCCGAGGACGAGCTGAAGGCCGACGTGGAGTTTCACAACGCCATCGGTGAAGCAGCACACAACGTCATCCTGCTGCACACGATGCGCGCCTGCTACCGCCTGCTCAGCGACGGCATTTTCTTCAATCGTCAGGCGGTATTCCGTCACGGCAACTATGGCGCGGCGCTGCTTTCCCAGCACGAGGCGATCCATGACGCCATTGCCGCCGGAGACCCGGTGGCGGCGAAACAGGCCGCCCAGGCGCATATCGATTTCGTCAAGCAGGCCGTGGAGGACGCCGAACGCGCCGACGAGCGAGGGCGCGTGTCGCGTCTCAGGCTTCTCCAGCGTCAGGGCCAGTCCATCGCCGGCCGTGGCAAGCAGAACGACACCAACGACAACGAAGAAACGGATCCGTCGCGATGACAGTCACTCAAACCAGCCGGAGGCCGCGCGTCGGCCTGTTTGCCACCTGTCTCGTCGACCTCTTCCGGCCGAGCGTCGGTTTCGCCGCGGCGAAGCTGATCGAGGATGCCGGATGTGAGGTGTTCGTGCCGATGGCGCAAACCTGCTGCGGCCAACCGGCCTACAATTCCGGCGACCGCAAGGATACCCGCGCGCTCGCCATCCAGGTGATCGAACTGTTCGAGGAGTTCGACTATGTCGTGGCCCCCTCCGGCTCGTGCGCCGCGATGCTGAAGAAACATTATCCCGAGCTCTTCAAGGGCGACGCCAAGTGGGAAGAGCGATGTCGGCGGTTCTCGGACAAGGTGTTCGAGCTCGTTTCATTCCTGACCGATGTGATGTTCATCTCGAACGTCGAAGCGAAGCTTGATGGCAGCGCGACCTATCATGACAGCTGCTCGGGCCTTCGCGAGCTCGGGATCCAGAAGCAGCCGCGCAAGCTGCTCGCCAGTGTCGAGGGACTGGAAATCAAGGAGATGAAGGACAGCGACGTCTGCTGCGGTTTCGGCGGCACATTCTGCGTCAAGTATTCCGACATCTCCAATTCGATCGTCTCGAAGAAGACCGCGAACATTACCGAAAGCGGGGCGGACATGCTTCTGGCGGGCGACATGGGCTGTCTGATGAACATGGCCGGCAAGCTGAAGCGCGAGGGGGCGCAGATCGAGGTCCGCCACGTCGCGGAAGTGCTGGCGGGAATGACCGACACGGCGCCGATCGCCGGCTCCGGAAAGTGAGGCGACCATGCAATTCACCGCTCCCCACTTCAAGGAAAATGCTGTCGGGGCTCTCGCCGACGTGCAATTGCAGAAGGCGCTGAAGAACGTCGAGACCGGCTTCATCGGCAAGCGCGCGCTGGCTGCCGGTGCGCTGCCGGAATTCGACGCGTTGCGGGACCGTGGCCGCGACATCAAGAACCACACGCTAACCCATCTCGACCTTTATCTCGAAGCCTACGAGGAAAGGGTGACCGCAGCCGGCGGCCATGTGCACTGGGCCGAGACGGGAGAAGACGCGCGCAACATCATCCTCGACATCTGCCGGAAGGCCGGGGCGAAGACCGTCACCAAGGGCAAGTCGATGATCACTGAGGAGATCAACCTCAACGACTTCCTCGAAGACCATGGCATCCAGCCGGTCGAGACCGATCTCGGCGAATACATCATCCAGCTGCGCGGCGAGCATCCGAGCCACATCATCGCGCCGGCGGTGCACCTCAACAAGGAACAGGTGGAGGAGGATTTCCGCCGCGTCCATACCCATCTCGACCCGCAGCGCGACCTGACGGCACCGGAAAGCCTGCTGTCAGAGGCACGCGAGGTCCTGCGCAATCGGTATTTCCAGGCCGATGTCGGCATCACCGGCGCCAATTTTCTCGTCGCGGAAACCGGCTCCTCGGTCATCGTCACCAATGAGGGCAATGGCGACCTCACCCAGACGCTTGGCAAGGTGCATGTCGTCGTCGCCTCAATCGAGAAGATCGTGCCGACGCTGGAGGACTGCGCGCAGATCCTGCGCGTGCTCGCCCGCTCCGCGACCGGGCAGGACATGTCGGTCTACACGACATTTTCGACCGGACCGAAACGGCCCGAGGATCCGGACGGGCCGGACGAATATCATGTCGTGCTGCTCGACAACGGCCGCTCAAGCATGCTCGGCAGCGAATTCCAGGACATGCTGCGCTGCATCCGCTGCGGGGCCTGCATGAACCATTGCCCAGTCTACCATTCGGTCGGCGGCCATGCCTACGGTTCCGTCTATCCCGGCCCGATGGGATCGGTGCTGACGCCGGCGCTATTCGGCATCGAGAATTCGGCCCACCTGCCCAACGCCTCCACCTTCTGCGGGCGCTGCGAAAGCGTGTGCCCGATGCATATTCCGCTACCGAAAATGATGCGCCGCTGGCGGGAGAAGGAATTCGAGCGGCATCTGTCGCCGGCGACGGTTCGCTGGGGGCTTGGCGTCTGGGCCTTTTTCGCCCGCAGGCCGAAGCTCTATCGTGTGGCAACTTCAGCGATGGTGCGGATGTTGTCGGTGCTTGGCGGCAGCAGACGGAGGATCGGCAGCCTGCCTCTGGCCTCGGGCTGGACGCGCTATCGCGACATGCCGGCGCCGGAAGGACAGACCTTCACGCAGCAATGGGCGGCCCGCAAGGCCACCGGAAAGGCAGCGTAACATGCAGGGCAAGTCAGCCATTCTCGCCAAGATCCGCACTTCGCTCCATGTCAGCCCGCAGGATGCGGAACGACAGGCCGCCGTCTCGGGACGCCTGAACGAACCGCCGGTCGGCATCGTACCGAGCCGGGGACAGTTGCCGGAAGAAGAGCGCATCGCGCTGTTCCGCAAGATGGCGGAGAAATACAGCGCCACCACGGCTCGTATCGCGACGCTCGCCGAACTTCCTGCGACCGTCGGCGACTTCCTGCGGGCAAAGAACCTGCCGCTTGCCGCGCGCATGGGTTCTGACGCGTTGCTCCGGACCGTTCCTTGGGAGAGCGAGCCGACGCTTGATATCCGCGACGGTGCCTCGGATGGCCTTGATCTCGTCGGGATCAGCCACGCCTTCGGTGCGGTCGCCGAGACGGGTACGCTGGCGCTTGCCTCCGGGCCGGACAATCCCGCGACGATCAACTTCCTCCCGGAGCAGCACATCGTCGTGGTCAGGGCCGAGGACGTGGCCGGCGACATGGAGACGGTGATCGGCCGGCTGCGGCAGGTGATGGGGCGAGGTGTGATGCCGCGCACACTCTATTTCGTCACCGGCCCGTCGCGGTCGGCGGACATCGAGCAGACGCTTCTGCTCGGCGCGCACGGACCGAAGGGGCTGCATATCGTCATCGCCGGATGACCACGCGCCGCGCACGTATCTCTGCCGCGCGGCCCCACAAAAGTGCATTCAAGGAAAAATATTGCGCCTCGATGGAACGAATGCGCCCTGATGAAGTTTCCAACTTGCTTTATCAAGACGTATTTTCTAACATCGGATGGTCATGCTCAACCAGAATGACACTATCGACGTGCCGCGTATCGCTTTGGTTTCCACCCATGGTTACGTGGCGGCGCACCCTCCGCTCGGTGCGGCGGACACCGGCGGACAGGTGGTCTATGTCCTTGAACTCGCGAAGAAACTGGCTCAGCTCGGGCACAAGGTCGACATCTATACGCGGCGGTTCGAGGACCAGCCCGAGATCGACGAAGTCGACGATCTGGTGCGCGTCGTGCGCATCCCCTGCGGCGGCAAGGATTTCATTCCGAAGGAATACCTGCACCGCCATCTGACCGAATGGTGCGAGAAGGCGCTGCGCTTCATCAAGCGAGACGGCCTCACCTACCAGTTCGTCAACAGTCACTATTGGGACGGCGGGGTTGCCGGCCAGAGGCTTTCCGAGGCGCTCTCCATTCCGCACATCCACACGCCGCATTCGCTCGGCCTCTGGAAGAAGCGGCAGATGGAGACCGATTATCCGGAGCGGGCCGACAAGTTCGAGGCGGAGTTCAACTTCAAGGAACGCATACAGCACGAGCTGATCATCTACCGCAGCTGCCAGCTCGTCGTCGCCACGACACCGATCCAGCTCGACATGCTGCTCGACGACTACGGCCTGCCGAAGAACCGGGTGCACATGATCCCGCCCGGTTATGATGACAACCGCTTCTATCCCGTCTCCAACGCCTCGCGGGAAATGATCCGCAACCGACTCGGCTTCGAGGGCAAGGTGGTGCTGGCACTCGGGCGGCTAGCAACCAACAAGGGATACGATCTCCTGGTCGACGGTTTTTCTGTCATGGCCAGCCGCGTTCCTGACGCGCGCCTTTACCTGGCTCTCGGCGGCGAAAACCTCGACGAGCACGAACAGAAAATCCTGGACGAGTTGCACGATCGGGTGAAGACGCTCGGCCTTGAGGACCGGGTCGACTTCGCCAGCTTCATCGCGGACGAAGACCTCGCCGATTATTATCGCGCCGCCGACATGTTCGTCCTTTCCAGCCGCTACGAGCCGTTCGGCATGACCGCGATCGAGGCGATGGCGAGTGGCACGCCGACCGTCATCACCGTCCACGGCGGTCTGTTCCGGGCGGTGAGCTACGGGCGGCATGCGCTGTTCGCCGATCCCTTCGACAAGGAGGATCTCGGCATCACGATGATGAAGCCCTTCAGGCACCCCCGGCTTTACGGCCGCCTGTCCCGCATGGGCGCGCACAAGGCACGACAGCCTTTTCACCTGGACCGGGATCGCGCAGCAGCTCGTGGCCCTGGTCGAAGGGCGACCGGTGTCGCAGGCACTGGACGAGACCGACTGGGACGAACCCTGGAACGACGGCGACTGATGGCCATCCGTCTGTTTTCCTCCGACCTCGACGGGACGCTTGCCGGCAACCGGGAGGCCACCCACCGCTTTGCCGATTTCTGGGCAGACCTCGATGCCGACCATCGTCCTCTGCTCGTCTACAACAGCGGCCGCCTGGTGGACGACGTGCTGGAGTTCACCGCAGCCGAAGGGCTACCGACGGCGGACATCGTGATTGGCGGGGTCGGCACCATGCTGCAATCCGGCGACCGGCCCCATCTGTCGCAGGCCTATGCCGGTACGTTCGGCGCGGGTTACGATCCGGATCGCATTGCGGCGATCCTCGAAACGCTGCCGGGCCTCACCCGCCAGCCGGCTCGCTACCAGCATGCGCTGAAATCGAGCTGGTTCTTTCACGACGCTACTGCGGAAAGTCTGGACGACCTCGACGCCCGGCTGAAGGCTGAGGGGCTCACAGTCAAGGTCGTCTATTCCAGCAATCGCGACCTCGACATCCTGCCGGCCACCGCGGACAAGGGCGGCGCACTCCGGTGGCTATGCAGGGAACTCGACATCCCGCTGGATCAAGTGGCCGTCGCCGGCGATACCGGCAACGATCACGGCATGTTCGAGCTGCCGGACGTGCGCGGCATCATCCCCGCCAACGCGCTTGCGGAACTGAAGATCATGTTCCCGGCGAGCAATCGCGTCTTTCACGCGGAAAGGCGCGAGGCGGACGGCGTTGTCGAGGGCCTGATGCACTTTGGCATCGGAAACTAGTCTCCCGGCACCAAGCACTCTCACCACTTACCAAAAATGCCCCCTGAGGATACGCGCCCTTGACGCAAAGAGGCGCGCACTCCTTCTTTAAACGGGTGAAAAAGCGTTGGAATCGCGTGTGAGGAGAACAATATTAATCCGAATCTGTTAGTCATACTGCAATTGAGGTAAAACCGAATTGAAATTCCTGAAGCGCATCCTTGCCGATCTCCAGCTGATGCTTCGACGCCCGCCGATGCAACAGTATGCGGCAATCTGCTATCGGCTCAGGAAGAAGCATGCCGAACCGGAAGTCCTGCTGATGACCAGCCGTGGAACCGGGCGCTGGGTGATCCCGAAGGGCTGGCCGATGAAGGGCAAGCCTTCGCATGCGGTCGCCGCACGCGAAGCATACGAGGAAGCCGGCGTGCGCGGCACGGTGTCCGAAGAACCGTTCGGTTGCTACCATTATCAGAAGGGCCTGAAGGACGGCTTCAGCGTAACCTGCCGCGTGCAGGTGTACACACTGGAGGTCAAGGAAATCCTGAAGGAATTTCCGGAAAAGGACATGCGCCGCTTCGAGTGGGTCAATTGCGAGGAAGCCGCCGCGCGGGTACAGGAACCGGAACTCAAGGCTCTCTTTCACAAACTCGCAAGGATGTTCCACCATGCTCCCATGGATCATGGTCTCGGCAAGGGCGCCCGCTACGCCTGAGCGACAGGCTTCGTATCGCCGGCTCGGGAAACGGTTCACCCGCTTCGAAAACCTGAAAGTAGCATGATCTGATGCCCAAGCGCCCGCCGACGCTCGTCAAGCTGACCCTCGACAAGGATCTCGACAAGGTGACCTATGTCGAGCAGGCGTCGATCTTCGTCGGCCGGGGTCTGGCTCCGGTCGGCGTGGGCCTCGTCTTCCTGATCGTGATGACGTTGTTCGCCGGCGCATTGGCGAGCGGGCAGCCGGGCGGACTGATCGTGGTCGCCGCAGCGACCCTCGGCATCTACATGGCGATGAACATTGGCGCCAACGACGTGACCAACAACGTTGGCGCTGCGGTCGGCGCGCGAGCCATCAGCATGGCCGCCGCACTTTCCATGGCGGCGATCTTCGAGATCGCGGGTGCCGTGATTGCGGGTAGCGACGTTGTCAGGACGATCTCCGGGTCGCTGCTCGACGGTACGGGCATTACCGAGCATCCCTACCTGATGTCCTTCACCATGCTCTCGGCATTGCTGGCGGCGGCGCTGTGGATCAACCTCGCGACCTGGAGAGGATGGCCGGTCTCGACGACGCACTCGATCGTCGGCGCAGTGATGGGCGGCGGGATAGCCGCCGCAGGGCCGTCCGCCGTGGACTGGTCCACCATCGCAAGCATCACGACGAGCTGGGTCGTCTCGCCACTGCTGGGGGGCGCGATCGCCGCGATGTTTCTCTGGTTCGTGAAGACAATCATCATCTATCAGGACGACAAGGTCGCGGCTGCCCGGACATGGGTGCCTGTGCTGATCGGCGTGATGACCGGCGCCTTCGCCTGCTACCTGACCATCAAGGGTGTCGGGCAGGTCTATCCGCTGGCGACGGGTAATGCGCTGATGTTCGGGATGATCATCGGGCTCGCCACATGGCTCTGCAGCATCCCGCTCGTCGCCCGCCAGTCGGCAGGGCTCGACAACCGGAACCAGTCACTGCGTGTCCTGTTCAAGGTTCCGCTCATCTTTTCTGCGGCCCTGCTCTCCTTCGCCCACGGCGCCAACGACGTCTCCAACGCGATCGGTCCGGTCACCGCGGTGGTGAACGCGCTCGGGGCCAACGGACCGGCAAGCCACGGGGCGGCACCGCTCTGGGTGCTCTGGATCGGTGCTCTCGGTATCTCCGCCGGATTGCTTCTCTTCGGGCCGAGGCTCATCCGTATCGTCGGCGAGCAGATCACCCGCCTCAACCCGATGCGCGCCTATTGCGTCGCGCTTTCGTCCGCCGTCACCGTGATCGGCGCTTCCTGGTTCGGGCTGCCGGTCAGTTCCACCCATATCGCCATCGGCGCCGTCTTCGGCGTCGGACTGTTCCGCGAATGGTATACCCGCCACTCCCGGCGTCGGCTCGCTTACATCCAGAAAAAGGCCCGCACATGGGAGGTGGAGGACAGCCGTGACGTCAACCCGGACGAGAGGTACCGCCGCAAGCTTGTTCGCCGCTCACACCTGATGAGCATGCTCGGTGCATGGGTGATCACGCTCCCCTGCTCCGCCGGTCTGGCGACCGTCATCAATTTCGCCATGCTCGCCATTTTCGTCCGCTGAAAAACGGGATAGGAGACGGCCATGCGCGCGAACTACAAGATGCAGCGGCTCCACGTCGAGGTCGCCCTTTCCGCAGGCCTTCCGCTCGAGGCCACACCCGATCAGTTCAACTATCTCGCCAACGTGCTCCGCTACGAAGAGGGCACCGAGCTTCTGCTGTTCAACGGGCGCGACGGGGAATGGAAGGCTCGCATCACCTTTCCGAGCCGCAAGAAGATCCTGATGGAGCCGGTCGAGCAGACACGGCCGCAGCCGGAGCCGTCGGACCTCGTCTTCCTGTTCGCCCCCCTCAAGGTCGGCCGCATGGACTATCTGGTGCAGAAGGCCGTGGAGATGGGTGCCGGCATCCTGCAGCCGGTGATGACACAGCACGTGCAGGGCAAGGTCGGCAGCATCGAACGGCTGCAGGCCAATGCCGTGGAAGCCGCCGAGCAATGCGGCATCCTGGCAATCCCCGAGGTCAAGCCGCCGCAGAAGCTCAGGGACCTCTTGGAGCGCTGGCCGCGCGAACGGCGTATCGTCTTTTGCGACGAGGACAGCGCCACGCAAAATCCGTTGCCCGCGCTTTCCGCCATCACGGAAAAATCGCTGGCGCTGCTCGTCGGTCCTGAAGGCGGGTTTTCCGACGAGGAACGGCTTTTGCTGAGGAGCCTCGATTTCGTTACCGCCATTCCGCTTGGTCCGCGAATCCTGCGAGCAGATACCGCAGCCGTCGCGGCAATGGCGGTGATCCAGGCGAGCATCGGGGACTGGCACTGAACCGCTTGAAAATGAACGACGAAAGATGCGCAGTCTTCGTTTCCGTCGTTTGATACGCCGTTGAAAGAAATTCACTTGCGCACCGGGCCAATCCGGTCCAATCAGCCAGCCTGAGACACCGCGGCCGTCGCCGGACGGCACCTGCAACAAGGTAGACTACATGGCCCGTGACACCACTGACCATACGCCCATCTGCTCCGTCGCCGAGCTCACTGACTATATCGCTGACGGCTGCAAGCCGGAGGCCGATTTCCGCATCGGGACGGAACACGAGAAGTTCGCCTTCTTCAAGGACGATCATTCTCCGGTTCCCTATTTCGGGGAGGCCAGCATCTCCGCATTGCTGACGGGCATGCAGGAAAAGCTCGGCTGGGAGCCGATCATGGATGGCGAGAACATCATCGGGCTTGCAGGCGCCAGCGGTCAGGGCGCGATCTCGATCGAACCGGGTGGCCAGTTCGAGCTCTCCGGCGCTGCCGTCGAGACGCTGCACGAGACCTGTGTCGAGTCCAACCAGCATCTGGCAATGCTGCGCGAAGTGGCAGAGCCGCTCGGGATCCGTTTCCTCGGTATCGGCGGCAGCCCGAAATGGTCGCTCGCCGAAACCCCGCGTATGCCGAAATCGCGCTACGAGATCATGACGCGCTACATGCCGAAGGTCGGCAGCCACGGCCTCGACATGATGTACCGGACCTGCACGATCCAGGTGAACCTCGACTTCTCCTCCGAAGCCGACATGCGCCAGAAGATGCGCGTCGGCATGAAGCTGCAGCCGATCGCGACCGCGCTGTTCGCGTCCTCGCCGTTCACCGAGGGCAAGCCAAACGGTTACAAATCCTGGCGCGGCGAGATCTGGCGCGACACCGACAAGGCGCGTACCGGCGTTCCGGCCTTTACGCTGAACGATAATTTCGGCTTCGCCGACTACGTGGAATGGGCGCTCGACGTTCCGATGTACTTCGTCGTGCGTGACGGACGCTACCATGACTGTACGCACGTCACCTTCCGGCAGTTCATGAACGGCGCGCTGAAGGGCGAGATCGCCGATTCCGAACCGACGCTCGGCGACTGGACCAACCATCTCTCCACTCTCTTCCCGGACGTCCGGCTGAAGCGCTTCCTAGAGATGCGCGGCGCCGACGGCGGACCGTGGCGGCGCATCTGTGCGCTCTCGGCGTTCTGGGTTGGCCTGCTCTACGACAAGACCGCGCTCGATGCGGCCGACGAGTTGACGAAAAACTGGACGCAGGCCGACGTACTCGCTCTGCGTGACGGCGTCCCGACGGCGGGTCTGGATGCCGAGGTCGCCGGCCATGGCGTCTTCGACATCGCCCGCCAGGTGGTTGCCATCTCCCGCGAGGGTCTGAAACGCCGCAACCGGCTCAATGGCGACGGCCAGGACGAAAGCGTCTTCCTCGGTTCGCTCGACGAGATCCTCGCCAAGCGGGCCACACTCGCCGACGACCTGCTGTCCCTCTACCACGGCCGCTGGAACGGCTCGGTGGAGCCGGTGTTCGAGGAATACCAGTACTGACGGCCGCCCCCGGCCATCGACGGATCTGATTTCCACTCTCCGCGCCAAGCGCCAAAAAGCCGGTTTGCGCCGGCTTTTTTCCGGATATAGTGGCCTATCGATGCTTCGCATTTTCCGGGAGAGGATCGCCGATGTTGCCGCTGTTTGACATGATGCTTCGGGCTCAAAACGGCGCGGCGCTGGAGGCGATGGCAAAGCAGTTCGACCTGGCGCAGGAACAGGTGACGAAGGCAATGGCGGCCCTGACGCCGGCCTTCTCCTCCGGTCTCAAGCGCAGCGCCACCGATGCTTACGATTTCTCCGCCCTGCTCGCCGCGATGAGCTCCGGCAACTACGTCAAATACTTCGAGGACATGACCAAGGCCTTCACGCCACAGGGCGTCGCCGACGGCAACAGCGTGCTGGAACGGCTGTTCGGCTCGAAGGAGGTTTCCCGCGCGATCGCGGCACAGGCCGCGCAGATGACCGGAATCGGCCAGGATATCCTGAAACGGATGATGCCGGCGATGGCCGACACGCTGATGGGCGGACTGTTCAAGCAGGCGACCGGACAGATGGCCGACACTGGCAACCCCTTCGCCAATACGCCGATGGCCGCGATGACGCAGCAATGGCTGGAAAGCGTCGGTTTCGCACCGAAGAAGCCGGAGCCGGCCGCCAATCCGTTCGACAACCCGTTCACGCAGGCCTTTCAGCAGATGATGGGCGTGAAGCCGCAGGCTCAGGCGGCGCCCGCCAATCCCTTCCTCGACAATCCCTTCACCAAGGCGTTCCAGGAGATGATGGCGGTGGCGTCCGGGCAGGAACAGCCGAAGGAAGCGCCGAAGCCGAAAGCTACGGAGACGGATCCCTCGTCCGGCTTCGGCGAAATGCTGAACGCCATGTTCGACAGCGGCCTCGAAGTGCAGAAAAGCTACCAGAAGAGCATGGAACAGATCTTCGACAGCTATCTCGCCGCGTCTCGTTCGCCCGAGGAGGCCGCGCCGGGCGATCCGGAGGCAGCGCCGAAGGACGACGGCAAGCCGGCGGCCTGAGTTCTCTTTCACCAATCAGAAAAAGGCCGCGTCAGGAAACCCGCGCGGCCCTTTTTCTTCAATCAGTTGAATTGCTCAGAACTCTTCCCAATCCGCATCTGTGCTCGGCTTGTCGTTCGAGGCGAGCTTGCTGCCGAGGCCGGTCGAAAGCTTGTTGAGCAGCGAACGGGCCGGCGAGGCGACTGGTCGAGCCTTGTCGGTCGCCGGGGCAACGCGCGGAGCGGGAACACGAGCCTTGAATGCGGTCGGGGCCGAAGCCTGGGCGGCGGCGGTGGTGTTGATGCGCGGCGCGGGTGGTATGAAGGTAGCCGGCGCGCTGTCATCGACGGTGAACTGGCCGATCAGGCTGGCGAGGCCTTCCGCATCACGCGAGAGCTGGCGCATGTCGTCGTTCGTCTGCATCGCCGCCTGGGCGTTCTTCTGGGTGGAATCCTCCATCCGCTCGACGGCGCCGCTGATCTCCTTCAGGCCGGCCGACTGCTGGCGCGCGGCACCGGCGATCGAGTGGATGTGATCGTTGATTTCGACCACCTGGCCGGCGATGGCGGAGAGTACCGAGCCGGTTTCCTTCACGAGCTCGACCCCGCTCGCGACTTCCGCGCCGGACTTGGTGATCAGCGCCTTGATATCCTTCGCGGCGGTGGCGGAGCGCTGAGCGAGTTCGCGCACTTCCTGTGCGACGACGGCGAAACCCTTGCCCGCCTCGCCGGCACGGGCGGCTTCGACACCGGCGTTCAAGGCCAGCAGGTTGGTCTGGAAAGCGATCTCGTCGATGACGTTGATAATCTTGGAGATTTCCGTCGAGGCATTCTCGATCCTACCCATGGCGCTCACCGCGTCAGCAACGATGCTGCCGGACCGGTCGGAATTGCCCCGGGCATCCGTCGCGAGCTTCGAGGCGATCTCGGCACGTTCCGACGAATGCCGGATCGCCTCCATGATCTGGCGGATGGCGGCCGAAGTCTCGACGAGGGCCGCGGCCTGCTGTTCCGTGCGCTGGGAAAGATCGTCCGTCAGGCTGCCCACCTTGCGGCTCTTGCCGTTGATCTCGGTGACATTGGAACGGACCGAGGCGACGGTCTGCGACAGGCGTTCCAGCGAGGCGTTGAAGTCGACGCGCAGCCGGTCGAGATTGGAACTGAAAGGCTTTTCGATCCGGGCTGTGAGATCGCCGTTGGCGAGCCGCTGAAGGGCTGCGCCGAGGACCTCGATCGCCTCGCTGAGCTGGGCCTGTTCCGCCGCCTTCTCAGCCTCACGGGCGCGGCGGTCGGCGTCGGTGGCGTTGCGCCGCTCTTCGGATTCGCGTTCCAGCATCTGCTTGTCGATCGCGGCCTGGCGGAAAACCTCGACGGAGCGGACCATGTCGCCGATCTCGTCGGAGCGGTCCTGGCCTTCGAGGCTGATGTCGGTCTTGCCACGCGCCAGTTCGGCCATGCCGTCGACGAGGCGGGAGATCGGCGCCGTAAGGCGGCGCGCGTAGAACAGGGCGACAATCGCGCCCACCACAATGAGAACCGCGCCGATGAAGATCGACATCAGTGCCGAGGTCCAGAGCTTCGCGACGACCTCCTGGGAATTCACCAGAGCCACGACGGCCCAACGGTTGCCGGCGAATTCGAGCGGGGAGGAAGCGGCGTAGCTCGTCATGCCGCGATAACCGGGCAATTCGCCAGTGGCCTCCTGGCCCGACAGAGCGGCGGTGACCAGTGGCGCATCGACCTTCACGGCGAGCGAATCGTTTTCCGGGGTGTGGACGCTGTCGTTGATCACCTCGCCACGCGTGCTGACGAGAATGGTCTCGCCGGTTTGTCCCAGACCCTTGCTGTTGGCGTAAAGCGTGTTGAAGTGGCTGTTCGCAAGCTGATAGGCGAGAACGCCGATCGGGCGACCGTTCTGCAGGATCGGTGCGGCGACGAAGGAGGCCGTATTGCCGCCGGACGGCTGATAGGCTTCGAACTCCGACATCGCGACGCCGCCATCCTGGGACTGGATCGCCGCCTGGAATACCTTGGCAAGACCGCTGTCCTTGTAGGGGCCGTTGACCAGGCTGGTGCCGAAATCACGTTCCTTCATCGCCGTGTAGACGATGACACCCGCCGGATTGATGAGGAAGATGTCGTGATAGCCCTGCGCCTGCAGGTGCTTCACGAAACCGGCATGATACTGCTTGTGGGTGCGGTCGTAGGCATCCTTCTTCGCGGTGTCGAGCTTGTACTTCTCGCCGTCCGGATTGGGATTCTCATCGATATAACGCGCCTGAAGTTCCTTGACCGGGTCCTCGCCGAGGAAATTCAGGCCACCGGAAAAGCCGAACAGCGCCTGCTGGGTGGTGAAGCTCGACGACAGCGCGGAAACATCAAGACGAATGCCTTCCAGATAGCCGCGCGCCTCGTTGCGCCTACCGTCGGCTGTCGCCTCCAGCTTTTCGAAGACCTGCTGTTTCAACTCACCGTATTCGAGGTACAGACTGGCCACAGTAGATGCCCCGATCGACGCGAGGGCGAACAGGGCCGCCGCAAGGGGAAGCTTGTTGGAAAGACGCATCGTCAGGCTCCGGTCCGGGATAGGCGCTGAATGAACTCAATGAAATATTGCGGACAACAATCCCCACACGCGGTTAGAAATCCGTTACCGAAACCGTTATCCACAAAGAGAAATTGAATTAAGTCATACTAATTGGACAAAAAAAGCCCGATGAAATCGGGTTTCATCGGGCAAGAGGCAGGGCGTATTGGCGTTACCCTGCGGGGATCGGGAGCGACCGGTTACACGGGAGGCAGCGCCTGCTGCGCATGGGCCTCCGCCGCCGTAGACAGACGATCGCTGGGGTCCTCGAACAGCGAGGAGGTTCGCAAGATTTGGTCGATATCGTCCCGTGTGAGACCGATGTCGGCAAGCATGAAATCGTCGAGCTCGGTCAGCCGATTGGCGGCGCGGCGATTGGCCAGTGTGCGCGAAATGGAGGCCAGCGCAGCCCACAGGCGGGCGACGCGCGACGACCGGCTTTCGCGAGGCAGATCGAGATCGAGCGTGCAGACGCTGCTACTCATGGGTTATCCTCCTGTAGTCAAAGCGCGCACAAAACGTCCCCTCCCGCCTTACGGAAAGAGCCTTCTCCCATGGCTCGCCAGACGTTTCCGGCAGCCACCTTGTTGTGCGCTGTGATGATGATCAGAGAATGCAGGAGGACTATTGATCAGTCCAACGAATGTTTCTAATAGTTATCATCAGTCATTCTGATGAGAGATCCCATGTCAGCGCCGCTCGATATCGACCAGTTGCAAACCTTCATTGCCATCGTGGATACCGGCAGCTTCACCAAGGCGGCCGGTCGCGTGTTCAAGACCCAATCGGCCGTCTCCATGCAGATGCGCCGACTGGAAGAGCGGATCGGCAAGCAGTTGTTCATCAAGGACGGCCGCGGAAACCGCCTGACGGCGGAAGGCGACAAGCTTCTGAACTATGCCCGGCGCATCATCCGGCTGAATTCGGAGGCGCTCGCCGCCTTCGACGACAACCGTCTGGAAGGCACGCTCCGGATCGGTACGCCGGACGATTACGCTGACCGCTACATGCCGGAGATCATCGGGCGATTTGCCAAGACCCATCCGAACGTCGAGCTTTACATCGTCTGCGAGCCCTCAGCGGACCTGTCGGAAAAGATGGCCCGGGGCGAGCTCGACATCGCACTGGTCACACACAATCCGAGGCTGAGGCAATCGGACGTCGTGCGGACGGAACCTCTCTGCTGGGTTGCTTCGGCCAACCATCCGCTGCGCGACGATGCCCCGGTTCCGCTGGCGGTCGGCCGGCGCGACTGCAACTGGCGCCAACTCGCCTGCTCGGCGCTCGATGCCGACGGCCGCGATTACCAGGTGCTGTTCACGAGCTGGTCCTCGACCGTGGTCGCGGCAGCCGTGCTCGCGGGCATGGCCGTCTCGGTCCTGCCGGAATCGGCTTTGCGTACCGGCATGAAGGTTCTCACCCAGGCCGACGGCTTCCCGCCGCTGCCTCCGGTGCAGATCGGACTGATGAAGCGGCCGGGCCTGTCGACCTCGCTGATGAACGCGATCACCGATCACATCACCGCCTGCCTGGACAACATTACGCCGGCAAAGGCGATCGATGACGATCTGGACGGCGACGCCAAGGGTTACCCGCGCCATTATCCGCGCCTGCGCGCCGGGCAGATGCTTCCGGGCTGGTGAGCCACATCTCGCGTCAGGGCGTGAACATCGTTTTGCGAACGTTCGCCTTCCATTCCTCGAGAATGGGGCGGGCGTTTTCCTCACTCTCGAGCATCGCACGACGGACCGCCGCGCCCGACAGATAGACGAACAGCATGACGCGGGTTTCCAGGTCGATGGTGCTGTCCGGCGGAAGAAGTGGCCGAAATTTTTCACAGAGAATGTTCGTCAAACGCTGCTGATGGGACAGGTTCAGCGCCTGGAGATCCCGGTCGGACATCGAGGTCAACCAGATCGGCAGATAGATCGGGTCCCTGCGGAAAGCTTCGTAGAAGCCATCCACCGCCCGATCGAGCGTCGCCGCAGCCTCCTCAAGCGAACTCACCCGTGAAAACAGGCGCTGCGTCCCCTCCTCCACGCGGGTGGTGTAGATATCGTGCAGAGCCCGGATAACCGCGGCCTTTTCGGGGAAAAACTGGTAGAGCGGCCCGATGGAGATGCCGGCTTCGACCGCGATCTCGGTCATCTTCAGGCCGTCGATGCCTTTTTCGACAACAAGTTTCCGGGTTGCGGCGAGGATGGCCTCAAGCCGTTGGATGCTGCGTTCCTGCTGCGGTTTCTTCCTGAGCTGCAAACGGCCCCCGGCCTTGCCGCTCACTCTTCCGCTCATATCACCCCCCGAGCGCATACAGATTGCCGTTATTTTAGCGATCCTGCTGGGAGAATTATACGGTTGGCGGCTTCACGACCCCTGAAAATTTTAGGTCAAATTTTCTCAAAGCGAGAGAAAGCCGAGGCTCCGCCCCGGCTTTCCATTGTTGCCAATATCGATCCGATCAGACGAGATCGAAACGATCCGCGTTCATCACCTTGGTCCAGGCGGCAACGAAGTCACGTACGAACTTCTCCTTGCTGTCGTCCTGGGCATAGACTTCAGCGTAGGCGCGCAGGACTGAGTTCGAGCCGAACACCAGATCCACGCGGGTCGCGGTATACTTCACCGCACCCGACTTGCGGTCGCGGATTTCGTAGCTGTTGCGGCCGGTCGGGACCCAGCTGTAGGCCATGTCCGTCAGCGTGACGAAGAAGTCGTTCGTCAGCGCACCGACGCGGTCGGTGAAGACACCGTGCCTGGAGCCACCATAGTTGGTGCCCAAGACGCGCATGCCGCCGACGAGGACCGTCATCTCCGGAGCCGTAAGGCCCATGAGCTGGGCACGGTCGAGAAGCATTTCCTCGGGGCTGACGACGAACTGAGCCTTTTCCCAGTTGCGGAAGCCATCGGCCAGCGGCTCGAGCGGAGCAAAGCTCTCGGCATCGGTCTGTTCGGCCGTGGCGTCGCCGCGACCCGGAGCAAACGGCACTTCGATATCGAAACCGGCAGCCTTGGCAGCCTGTTCGACGCCCCAGTTACCGGCGAGCACGATGACGTCGGCAAGGCTGGCGCCGGTCGAAGCCGCGATCGGCTCAAGAGCGGCAAGGACGCGAGCGAGGCGAGCCGGCTCGTTACCTTCCCAATCCTTCTGCGGAGCAAGGCGGATACGGGCGCCATTGGCACCACCGCGGAAGTCGGAGCCACGGAAGGTACGTGCGCTGTCCCATGCGGTGGCGATCAGGTCGGCAGCCGGTACGCCGGCAGCAGCGATCTTGGCCTTCACGGCAGCGACGTCGTAATCCTTGTTGCCGGCCGGGATCGGGTCCTGCCAGATCAGGTCTTCGGCCGGAACGTCCGGGCCGAGGTAGCGCGACTTCGGTCCCATGTCGCGGTGGGTCAGCTTGAACCAGGCGCGGGCGAAGGCATCGGAGAACGCGTCGAAGTCGTTCATGAAACGCTCGGCGATCGCCCGGTAGGTCGGGTCAACCTTGAGCGCCATGTCGGCGTCGGTCATCATCGGCATGTGGCGGATGGACGGGTCTTCGACGTCGACCGGCTTGTCTTCCTCGGCAATCGAGACCGGTTCCCACTGGGTGGCGCCAGCCGGGCTCTTCACGAGGTGCCAATCATGCTTGAACAGCATTTCGAAGTAGCCGTTGTCCCACTTGGTGGGCTCGCTGGTCCATGCGCCCTCGAGGCCGGAAACCACGGTGTTGCGGCCGATGCCACGACCCTTGGTGTTCATCCAGCCCAGGCCCTGGAATTCGGGGCCGGCCGCTTCCGGATCGGGGCTGAGGTCGGCGGCGTTGCCATTGCCATGGCACTTGCCGATCGTGTGTCCGCCGGCGGTGAGCGCGACGGTTTCTTCGTCATTCATACCCATGCGTGCGAAGGTTTCGCGCATCTGGGCGGCCGTTGCGAGCGGATCGGACTTGCCGTTCACGCCTTCCGGGTTGACGTAGATGAGGCCCATCTGAACGGCGGCGAGCGGGTTGGACAGGCTGGCCGGGTTGGTGACGTCGCCATAGCGATTGTCGCTCGGCGCAAGCCATTCCTTCTCGTCGCCCCAATAGACGTCCTTTTCCGGATGCCAGATGTCTTCGCGACCGAAGGCAAAGCCGAAGGTCTTCAGGCCGGCCTGCTCGTAGGCAATGGTGCCGGCAAGGGCGATGAGGTCGGCCCAGGAGATCTTGTTACCGTACTTCTTCTTGATCGGCCAGAGGAGGCGGCGGCCCTTGTCGGTATTGACGTTGTCCGGCCAGGAGTTCAGCGGCGCAAAACGCTGGTTGCCGGTGTTGGCGCCACCACGGCCGTCAGCCGTACGGTAGGAGCCGGCGGCATGCCAGGTGACGCGGGCCATCATGCCGACATAGCTGCCCCAGTCGGCCGGCCACCATTCCTGGCTGTCGTTCATCAGAGCGCGAAGGTCGGCCTTGAGGGCCTCGACGTCCAGCTTCTTGAGCTCTTCGCGATAGTTGAAGTCCTTGCCGAGCGGGTTGGTCTTGGTGTCGTGCTGATGCAGGATGTCCAGATTGAGCGCGTTCGGCCACCAGTCCATCACGGACTTGCCCATGGCGGTGTTTCCGCCATGCATGACCGGACATTTGCCCGTGGGTTTCACATTCTCGTTCATTTTCGGCCTCCTATTTCCGTAACCGTCTTTTGCCGGCACAATTGTCCGAAAGTTCCATAATTTCCAATTGAATTTTTCACATTTTTCGATAGGAAAATCTTATTATGCTGACGATCCGCCAAATGCGCTATTTCGATGCCCTCGCCACCACTCTCCACTTTGGACAGGCGGCCGAGATGGTGCATGTCAGCCAACCCGCGCTATCGGCGCAGATCATGGAAATGGAGAAGCATCTGGGCGTGAAGCTGGTCGAGCGCACGCGATCAAACACGCTGCTGACCGCGAAGGGGCAGGAGGTTCTCAGCCATGTCCGCTCGATACTCGCAGGCGTCGACAGGCTGGAAGAAGCGGCCCGATTCGGCTCCGGAACACTCGACGGGCTGCTCAGGCTTGGCATCATCCCGACCGTCGCTCCATACCTGGTGCCGAAACTGGTGCCGTTCCTGAGGCGTGAGCATCCGCTTATCGAACTGGAACTGAAGGAAGCGGTGACCGGCAAACTGTTGGGCGACCTTTCCGAAGGCAGGCTTGACGCCATCATTGCGGCGCTGCCGATCGAGGCGGACAATGTCGTCGGCAAGCCGCTCTTCACAGACCGCTTCTACATGGCCATGGCAGACAACGACAGCGACGTGCTTCTGTCTCCTCTGACCGAAACGGAGGTCGATCCGGAACGCCTGCTGCTGCTCGAAGAGGGCCATTGCCTGCGAGATCAGGCACTTTCCGTCTGCAAGGCAGCGAACAAACGCAGCCTCGTCAATTTCGGCGCGACGTCGATGACCACGCTTCTGCAGATGGTGTCACACGACATGGGCCTGACCCTGATCCCGGAAATGGCGATCGAGACGGAGACCGCCCGCAACTCCATCCGCATCGTGCCCTTCGCCGATCCGCAGCCGTCGCGAGAGATCGGGCTGATCTGGCGCCGGTCCAATCCGCGACGGGCGGACATGGAAGCTCTGGCGGAAGCCGTCGTGGCAAGCCGCGAATATGAAAAGGGCCGCGTTCAAGACTCGGCCCCCTCCCCTAATCCATGAGCCATCAGGCGAGATCAAGAACGATACGGCCGTCGATCTTGCCCTCTTCCATGCGATGGAAGATGTCGTTGATGTTCTCCAGCTTGTCCCAGGAGAAATGCGACTTCACCTTGCCCTCGCCGGCGAAGACCAGCGATTCCTCGAGATCCTGGCGCGTGCCGACAATGGAGCCCCGCACGGTGATGCGCTTCAACACCGTGTCGAACACCGGCAGAGAGATGTAACCCGGCGGCAGGCCGACGAGCGACATCGTGCCCTTGGCGCGCAGGAAGCCGTAGGCCTGCTCCATCGCCTTTGGCGAGACCGCGGTCACCAGCGCTCCGTGTGCGCCGCCGGTCGCCTTCTGCACCTGCTCGACCGCGTCGGCCGCCGTGCCGTTGACCACCACATCCGCACCGAGGTCCTTCGCGAGCTTCAGTTTGTCGTCGAAGATGTCGGCGGCAACCACATGCATGCCCATCGCCTTGGCGTACTGGACGGCCATATGTCCCAAACCACCGATGCCGGAGATGACCACCCATTCACCCGGCTTCACTTCTGTTTCCTTGAGGCCCTTGTAGACGGTTACTCCGGCGCAGAGCACGGGTGCGGCGGCGCCGAATTCCAGATTATCCGGCAGGCGACCGCAGAAATCCGGATCGGCGAGACCGTACTGCGCGAAAGTGCCGTTGACCGAATAGCCGGTGTTCTGCTGCGAGCCGCAGAGCGTTTCCCAGCCGGTACGGCAGTGCGTGCAGCAACCGCAGGCGGTGTGCAGCCACGGAACGCCGACGCGATCGCCTTCCTTGATGCGGGAAACGCCAGCGCCGAGCTTGGCGACGTAGCCGACGCCCTCGTGGCCGGGAATGAAGGGCGGGTTGGGCTTGACCGGCCAGTCACCGTTGGCGGCATGCAGATCGGTGTGGCAGACGCCCGTCGCCTCGTATTTGACGAGGATCTGACCCGGCCCCGGCTCTGGAATTGCCATTTCCTCGATCACCAGCGGCTTGCGAAATTCGCGTACGACTGCGGCTTTCATGGTCGATGCCATCTTGCTCTCCTTCAATGGGCAGGATTTCAATGGCGCCCGCAAGGCGTCGATGACAGGCAATCTAGTCCAATACACCCCGCTCGTTCTTGATCGGCATCAAAGACGACCGAGTTTATCGGCCGTCATGTCCCAGCGAGTATTGAAGCGCCGCCGGGACATATTTGACGCTGCCCCTCAGGCGAGGTTCTTCTTCAGGAATTCGACCGTGCGCGACCAGGCAAGATCCGCCGCCGCCTTGTCGTAGCGGGCAGCCGAGGTGTCGTTGTTGAAGGCATGGTTCACGCCCTCATAGATATGAAGCTCGTAGGTCTTGCCATTGGCATCCAGCGCCGCCTTGTAGGCCTCGATACCGGCGTTGATGCGTTCGTCCAACCCGGCATAGTGGAGCATCAGCGGCGCCTTTATCGAAGGCACCTGATCGGCCGGCGGCTGCGCGCCGTAGTATGCAACGCCGGCGCCTAGTTCAGGCGAGGCGACCGCCAGCCGGTTCACCATGCCACCGCCCCAGCAGAAGCCGATCGCACCGACCTTGCCATTGGTCCTGTTGTCGGCAGCAAGGAAGGCGCGCGTCGCCTCGCCGCTTGCTACCGTCGCGGCCATATCGAGCGTCGAGAACATCTCCCGCGCCTGATCCTCGTTTTCCGGCGTGCCGCCCTGTGGCGAGAGGAAATCGGGGGCGAGCGCGACGAAGCCTTCGAGCGCCATGCGGCGGGCGACGTCGCGGATATGGGGGTTTAGACCGCGGTTCTCGTGGATGACGATGACGGCCGGCAGCGGCCCGGCCGCATCCTTTGGCACGGCGAGATAACCCCTCATCTCGCCTCCCTCACCCGGATAGGTGATGTCTTCCGTGGTCAGGCGTTCGTCGGTTTCCTCGACCATGGCGGCACCCGCCTTGTTCGCGGCGAGCAGCGGCATGATCGCCGCGGCCGCCGCTCCGGAGCCGGCGAGCTTGGTCAGCTTTTCCATGAAGCCACGCCGGTCGAGCGTCAGATGGGTGTATTCGTCATAGGCGTCGATCATCGCCTGGGTGATGCTGGGCTGTTCCATGACCTTCTCCTCCTGATGGCCTTCCGCGATAGCAGAAGCACGCTTGCGGCAGGATAAGTCAGGCAGGCGAGCGCTCAGGTACAATTCTGCGTTACCCGCAGGTGAGACGGGAGTGGGCTGATCTCAGGACGTCGCCATCCAGACGGCGAGCCAGATCCACATGGCACCGAGCAGGACGAAACCGGTTATGAACAGGGGAAAGCGAAGCGAAAGGCGGTTACCGGTGACATGCACGACGGCATGGGCATAACGCGAGGCGACGAAGGCCCAGGCGAGCACGACGGCCGGGAGGCTATCTGCCTCGGTAATGTAGAGCAGGATGCAGCAGAGATAGAACAGCACCGGCAGTTCGAACTGATTGGCGATGCAGTTCTTGACTGACAGGCTCTCCGGCGGATCGCCAGCACCCCAACGGATGGCCTCTTCGGTCATCCGGCCCTCGCGGATCATGCGCCGACGGCGCAGCCTGAACAGGCCGTAGAGGCAATAGACGAGCAGGACATGGGCGAGGATCGGCCAGAACATCTCGAATCCGGTCATCTACGCTCTTTTCCCACTCATCATCTTCGGGAGGGACCGGGCGGCGCTATCGTCACCGCCCGGGGTTCGGTTGTCAGGCGGCGCCCGGATAGTTGGGGCTCTCGCGGGTGATGGTCACGCCATGCGGATGGCTTTCACGCAGGCCCGCACCGGAAATCCGCACGAAGGTGGCCTTCTGCTGGAAGTCCTTGATATCGACGCCGCCGACATAACCCATGGCAGCCTTCAGACCGCCGGCGAGCTGATGCAGCACCGCCGAGACCGGGCCTTTGTAGGGCACCTGGCCCTCGATGCCTTCCGGAACCAGCTTCAGCGTGTCGCGAACCTCGGCCTGGAAGTAACGGTCGGCCGAACCGCGCGCCATCGCTCCGACCGAGCCCATGCCACGATAGGCTTTGAACGAACGGCCCTGGTAAAGATAAACCTCGCCCGGGCTTTCGTCGGTACCAGCTAGCAGGGAGCCGACCATGACGGCAGAAGCGCCGGCGGCAATCGCCTTGGCGAGGTCGCCGGAGAACTTGATGCCGCCGTCGGCGATCACCGGGATGCCGTGCTTGTCGGCTTCCTCGACAGAAGCCATGACCGCCGCAAGCTGCGGCACGCCGACGCCCGCGACGACGCGGGTGGTGCAGATCGAGCCCGGACCGATGCCGACCTTGATGCAGTCCGCACCGGCGTCGATCAGCGCGCGGGTACCTTCGCCCGTGGCGACATTGCCCGCGATGATCCGGACGGAGTTGGACATCTTCTTCACTTGGGCGACGGCGTCGAGAACCTTCTGGGAGTGGCCGTGCGCGGTGTCGACAACGATGACGTCGACGCCGGCATCGATCAGACGCTCGGCACGCTCGCGTCCATCATTGCCGGTCGAGATCGCGGCAGCGACGCGCAGGCGGCCGTGAAGATCCTTGGCGGCGTTCGGGTTCAGCTGCGACTTCTCTATGTCCTTGACCGTGATCAGGCCGATGCAGCGGCCGTCATTGTCGACCACCAGCAGCTTTTCGATGCGGTGGGCGTGCAGCAGGCGCTTGGCTTCCTGCTGGTCGACGTTCTCCTTCACGGTGATGAGGTTTTCCTTCGTCATCAGCTCGTGGATCTTCTGCGAATGATCGGAGGCGAAGCGGACGTCGCGGTTGGTCAGGATGCCGACCAGACGGCCGGGGCGACCGCCGTTCTCCACGACCGGGATGCCGGAAATGCCGTGCGCCTTCATCAGCGCCAGCGCCTCGGCGAGCGAAGCATCGGGACCGATCGTCACCGGATTGACCACCATGCCGCTTTCGAACTTCTTGACCTGGCGGACTTCCTCGGCCTGCTCGATCGGAGTGAGATTGCGGTGGATTACGCCAAGGCCGCCGGCCTGGGCCATGGCGATAGCCAGCCGGCTTTCGGTGACCGTGTCCATGGCGGAGGAGAGAATCGGCAGCGAGAGGTCGATGTCCTTCGCGATGCGGGTCGCGATGTTCGTCTGGCCGGGCATGATCTCGGAATGTCCCGGCTGCAGGAGGACATCGTCAAAGGTGAGCGCTTCCGCGCCAGTTGCCGACGTTACGATGCGTGCCATGCCAATTTCCTTCGTTTGAATAGGCAGAGTCCACCGGGAAAGGGTTACTCCTCGACCGGTCGCTTCTGCATGAAATGCTTGGAAGTTGGCGAGGGCTGGTAACACGTTCATGACGGGAAGGGAATAGCAAAACGTCGCGGAGCGGACGTCGGCCGACGGATGGGCTCCGGAAAACACAAAAAATCCTGAGATCGATAAAATTTTAGTCGTCTTCTATACGGAGCCTGAAACCCTCTCGTGTACAGAGGATGCCATGCTTTCCGGGGCAAGCGAGAAAGCACTAAAAGACCGAAGGGGGTAAAAATGACTGCATTGAACGACCGCGCCCGCGCACTGGAAAACCAGTTTGCTCATCAGGAAGAACTGCGCTTCAAGGCAGACGCGCGACGTGCCGCCAAGATCGCCCGCTGGGCCGGCTACCTCATGGGGATCGATGACGTCGAGGCCTATGCAAAGGCGCTGACCACCGTCCAGATCGTTGAACCCCACAAGCTGCTCGAGCGGCTGCACAACGACTTCGCCAATGCCGGCGTTACGGTCAGCGATGCGGATATCGCCAGCCGCATGGAAGAATATCTCGAAGAGGCCGCGGAAGAGCTTCGCGCCGCCTGAGATGAACTGGCCGCACTCAATGCGCGGCCAAGCCATTCCTATATGTCGAACTGGTAGCTCTTCGGCACGAAGCGATAGCCCGTGTCGAGCTTCTCGACGTAGCCCACGGCCGGGAACGGCATGTGGTAACCGAGAAAGGCCAGACGGTCGGTCGCGATCATGTCGAACACCTGTTTGCGGGTCGCGGCGGCCTGTGCCTTGTCCATGTCGAAGCGTACCTCCCAGTCGGGACGCTGCAGCGACAGCACGAAGTGGTTGGCCGTGTCGGCCGCAACCACCAACTGGCGTCCTTCCGATTCGAGGCGGTAGATCATGTGGCCCGGCGAATGGCCGAACGCCGCCATGCCGGTAATGCCGGACACCACCTCGCCACCGTCGACAATGAAGGTCGTCCTGTCGGCAAGCGGCTTGACGTTCGAGAGCACGAGCTTGTGACCATTCTCGGCCGGCGTGCCGGCACGGGCCGTATCGACCCAGAAGTCGTATTCCACCTGACCGGTCACATAGCGGGCGTTCGGGAAGGCCGGTTCGCCACTCTCCATCAGTCCGCCGATATGATCACCATGCATGTGGGTGATGACGACGATCGTGACGTCCTCGCGGGTGTAGCCGGCGGCCATCAGGCCCTCGATCAGGCGACCCAGGCCATTTTCGCGACCGCCTTCGCCAAGGCCGGTGTCGAACAGCACCACCTCCGAGCCGGTGTTGACGAGGACCGGGGCGAAGCTGTTGACGAAATTGTCGGTCGGCAGGAAATTCGCCTCCAGCAACTCCCCAACCGTCTCCGGCGACTGGTTGGTGCCGAAGGTTTCCTGCGGACTGCCTGAAGGCCTGGCTCCATCCTTGACGACGACGACCTCGAAGTTTCCAACCTTGAAGCGATGGGTGTCCGGCGGCATGATCTTGTCGATGTCAGCGGCCTTGGTCTGCTCCGCTGAGCTGGCGGGTGCATCCTGCGCGATCGCCGCGCGCCTCATCAGCATAGGCGCGGCAAGGGCGACACCTGCGCCGCCGAGCAGAACTCTCCTGTTCAATGAAATCATCTCTTCCTCCAAAAACCTTCATCGAAACCGCGCCCACTCCCGCGCGTGCTTCTAAATTAAACCGGCTTCCATGTCGGGAAAGCGGCAGTCACACAGACGTGATCGCCTGATGGTATTTGCAAGAACCACCGTCTGACCCACCCACACACAAAAGATCGCCCCAATGATTGGCACGGCGCTGCACCGGGAGTAGAAGAGGCAGCTGCTCTCGCATCTCCATTCTCTGGCCGATGAATCGCATCGTTCCGCTCATTCTTGCCGTCGCTCTCTTCATGGAGCAGATGGACTCCACGGTGATAGCCACCGCACTGCCGGCAATCGCGGCCGATCTCCACGTCGGGCCGATCACGCTGAAGCTCGCGCTCACCTCCTACATGGTGGCGCTCGCGATCTTCATCCCGGTCAGCGGCTGGATCGCCGACCGCTACGGTGCCAAGCGGGTGTTCCGCACGGCGATCGTGGTTTTCGTGATCGGTTCGGTTCTCTGCGCGGTCTCCTCCTCGCTCCTCTCCTTTGTCGGCGCCCGCTTCCTGCAGGGCATCGGCGGCGCCATGATGTCGCCGATCGCGCGCCTCGTGCTGCTCAGAACCACGCGGCGCAGCGATCTGGTCTCGGCGATGGCGCTGCTGACGATTCCCGCCATGGTGGGACCGCTCACAGGCCCGCCGATCGGCGGCTTCATCACCACCTATTTCTCGTGGCACTGGATTTTTCTGATCAACGTGCCGATCGGGCTGGTCGGCATATGGGCGGCGACGGTGTTCCTGCCGGAAGTGCCGCCGACAGATCCACCGCCGATCGACTTTCTCGGCTTTATCTATTCGGCGCTTGCCGCATCGGGCATCGTCTTCGGCCTCTCGGTCATCAGCCTGCCGGCCCTGCCACCGGCGCTCGGGATCGGTACCACGATCATCGGCTTGCTCGCAGCCGCTCTCTACGTGCGGCACGCGCGGTACCATCCGACGCCGCTCATCAATCTCAGCCTGTTCGCCAAGCCGGCCTTCCGCGCCTCGGTGACCTCGGGATCGATATTCCGCATCGCCGCCGGCGCCATACCCTTCCTGATGCCGCTGATGCTGCAGCTCGGTTTCGGCCTCTCGCCGTTCCAGTCCGGGATGATCACCTTCATCGGTGCCATCGGCGCGATCACGACGAAGATGCTGGCGCCCCGCGTGTTTGCCGCCGCCGGCTTCCGCACCATCCTGCTCGTAGCGGCCGTGACGGGTGCCGCCACCACGGGCGTGAACGCCCTCTTCCATCCCGGCACACCGGTGGTGCTGATCATGGGCATGCTGCTCGTCGCCGGCTTCTGCCGGTCGTTCTTCTTTACCGGCATCAACGCGCTTACCTACGCCGAGATTGACGACGGCGAAGCGAGCCAGGCGACGGCGACGAGCTCTGTCCTGCAGCAGATCAGCCTGGCGCTCGGCGTCGCAACCGCGGCCGCGATCCTCGAGGCGAACACCCATCTCACCGGCAGCGCCCTGTCGCTCGCCGATTTCCACGTCGCCTTCGCGATCGTCGCGGCGCTGTCGTTGATAGCCGTCGTTCCGATCATCGGGCTTTCTCCCGACACCGGCGCGAATATCTCCGGCCATCGCCGGACGGAAACTGCCGAGAACATACCGGCCAAATAATCAGGGAATTGCTCCGAGGCTGTACCCGCCTCAGTCCTGGCGCTCGTCCCGGTCGTCAGCAGCGGTTGCTCCTTCCTGCTTCCGTCCCTTGAAGCCCTTGGCGAGCAGGAACATCTCTACCGATTCTGCGCGCGAGGACGCCGGCTTCACATGGATGACCTGCCGGAAGTTCTGTTTGAGCATGTTGAGCAGGTCGCGCTCGGTGCCGCCCTGGAAGGTCTTCGCCAGAAAATGTCCTCCCTCGGCCAGCACCTCCACGGCGAAATGGGCCGCAACCTCGCAGAGGTGCATCGTGCGCAGATGGTCGGTCTTCTGGTGGCCGGTCGTAGGCGCGGCCATGTCGGACAGCACGAGATCCGGCGTGCCGCCGATCGCCTCCTTCAGCTTTTCCGGCGCGGTCGGGTCGAGGAAGTCGAGCTGCAGGATCCTGACGCCCGGCAAAGGCGCCATTTCGAGGAAGTCGATCGCGGCGACGCGGATATCCTCCTCCGTCGAATTGGTGACCTTGGCTGCGATCTGCGACCAGCTTCCCGGAGCGGCGCCGAGGTCGATGATGCGCCGGGCGCCCTTCAGGATCTGATGCTTCTCATCGATCTCCAACAACTTGAACGCGGCCCGCGCCCGATAGCCCTCGAGCTTGGCGCGCTGGACGTAGGGATCGTTGATGTGGCGCTCGAGCCAGCGGCGGGACGAGGCCTTCAGCTTGCTCTTCTTGACCTTCTGGCCGAGCTTGCGGCCGATCGGCTGTTTGGTCATGTCAGCGCTCCCCCTGTCGCTGCGGTCGGCGGCCACGGCCCCGGCGCCAGACGCCATCGTCGGCCATCATGTCGGTAAGCAGGCCCTCGCGCAGCCCCCGGTCGGCGACACGCATGCGCCCGGACGGCCAGCGGCGGCGAATCGCCTCCAGAATGGCGCAGCCGGCAAGCACGAGATCGGCACGGTCCGGTCCGATGCAGGGATTGGCGGCACGCTCGGCATAGCCCCAGGAGAGCAGCTTTGCCTGCATGGCGGAAACTTCCGCATCACTCAGCCACAGGCCGTCGACACGCCGGCGGTCGTAACGCGGCAGGTCGAGATGCACGCCGGCAAGCGTGGTGACCGTGCCGGAGGTGCCGATCAGGTGGAAATCCTGTCCGTCGTGCAGCGGCGGGCATTCGAACCGGCCGAGCATGATCTCGACCTCGTTGATCATCGCCTCGAACACCTCCGGCGTCACGTCGCGGCCACCGTGGCGCTCCGACAGCGTGACGACGCCGACCGGCAGCGAGGTCCAGTGAGTGATGTGGTTGGCGAGACGGCTCGAGCGGTTCTCGCCGATGCGGATGACGGCGATCTCCGACGAACCGCCGCCGATGTCGAACAGCACGACGGAGCGGGCCTCGCGACCGACCAGCGAGGAGCAGCCGGACACGGCAAGCCGCGCCTCGGTCTCGCGATTGATGATCTCAAGCTGCAGGCCGGTCTCGCGGGTCACGCGGGCCAGGAATTCCTCGCCGTTTTCCGCCGCGCGGCAGGCTTCGGTGGCGATCAGGCGCATGCGGCGGATATCGCGTCCGGAAAGCTTGACCGAGCAGATCTTCAGCGCCTCGATGGCGCGGTCCATCGCCTCCTCCGACAGCCGGCCGCTCGCCGCCAGTCCCTCGCCGAGGCGAACGATGCGCGAAAATGCGTCGACCACGCGGAAGCTGCCCGGCCGGGTCGGCTGGGCGATCAGCAGGCGGCAATTGTTGGTGCCAAGATCAAGCGCGGCATAGAGGTCGCTGCCACCGCCGTGTACGGCGGGCGACGACGGACGACGCTCCGGCGCGGGAGCAGGCTGGCGGCTCGGCTCGGGACTTGCGGAAACGGCGGTAACCGGCGCGGCGATTGCAGGCGCCTGCTGTTGGGACGGCACGTGGTGGCGGCGATTGCGGTTGCGACGGCGCTTCTTGCCGGATTTTCCGGGGCCGGACGGCTGCGAGGCGGGCTGTTCGGCCGGCCGGCTTTCGCGCGCCTGAACGGGCCGCGTCTGCGGCTCCGGGGCCCGACTCGCGCCACCGCGCCGGCGGCGCTTGCGCTTGCGGGATGGCTGGGTGCCATTGAATTCGGAACGTTCGGCCGGTCCGGGCGAAGCCGCCCGATCCCCCATTGAGCCCTTGGAAGCGGAGGAAAACCGTCCGCCCTTCCGCTTGCCCCTGCCGCGCCGGGAAGGATGGCACTCCCCGCGCATCTGCGCCGACGCCCCCTCGGATTGCGGCCGCGGGCCGCCTTCGGGGTCAGTCACTGTCTGGTCCTCCGCGCCGCGCAAGGCCTCTAGGGCATGCTGCAGGCGCGATTTGTTTTTACGTTGAGGTGACAATACCAGCGCAAAAGACGATCGCCAACCGGTTTTTCCCCCGGCAGGCAACGCAGCTTTCGGCTCTCAGCGACGCCCAATCCACGGCCTTATCGGCGCCCCTCGCATTTTTTTCGAAAACCTATTTGCAAGTCGCGGCGTTTTGTTTATAAGCCCGGCCACCGGGAGCGACACACTCCTGCGGACTTTGGGGAATAGGTTAACGGTAGACCCACGGACTCTGACTCCGTTAGTCCTGGTTCGAATCCAGGTTCCCCAGCCAACCTTCTATCAGCGTGAAAATTCAAATGCTTAGCAAGCGCTGCGTACCTCAAATGGTACCCCGCTATGTACCTCAAACGCTGCCAACCTCACCACCTTCAACTACCTCTCCAACACCGTTCGCGTAGTCGAGATCGACGGACAGCCGTGGTTCGTTGCGGCTGATGTGTGCCGTGTCCTTGAACTGAACATCGAGAAACATGGTGCGGCTCACTACCTCGGTTACCTCGGCGCAGATGAAATAAACCGCCAGCGGGTGGCAGGTATGCGAGGACCAGCGTCGTACATCATCTCCGAGTCCGGTCTCTACAAACTCGTCATGCGCTCCGACAAACCGGAGGCCCGTGAGTTCCAAGACTGGGTCACCCGCGAAGTCCTCCCCGCGATCCGTAAGGATGGCATGTACGTGGCCGGTGAGGAGAAGGTGAAGACCGGCGCGGGATTACCAACCTATCTGACCACACCTCGCGAACCGAAGAGTTGCGCAGCCGCCACAGAGGCAACCATTGATTACCCGCCACGTAGGGTAGAAGAAGTCCAGAGCCTCGGCAATTACCCCTTCAATATGGAGAAAGAGCTCGGTCTATCCGCCCCCGACATCTGGGAGATGGGTTCTTCATCTCGCGTTCCTGCTGTCTCTCCCTCGGTCGGTCTTCACGGCTCCAGTTCGCTGGCGCATGAGGACTGCCAGGGAGCTTTTTCATGAGCGGCAGCAGGACGAACTCAACGATAACATCAACACCAATGCAGTGAACGCCATGACAGAAACCACAAACCAGGTCGATGCCCTGAGGCGGGCATCTGATGCAGAAATGTTCGAGGCCATCGAGATCATCTCGTCCATCCTCGATCTCCCCCGCTCCCCCACCGAAGAGCCTGATCGTCTGCCCCTGAGCGACATCGTTGAAATCCCCTCGGTCTTTCAGGTCCGAGGCGAGCAGACCGACGAACATCATGCAGGAGCCTTGCTCGATGTCCTGCGGCGCGGGGCGGACCTAAAGGCTGTCACCGTCTGGCGCTGCGGAGATGGCGCTGTCCTGATCGATGGCCATCACAGGCTCCACGCTTACAGGCGGCTGAAGGGCCGCGATAAAAGCGGGATCACCATCCCTGTGGTCTGGTTCCGAGGTGGTCTGGACGAGGCCATTCGGGCGGCAGCGGAGGCCAACAATGAGGTGAAGCTTCCGCTCAACACCGAGCAGCGCATGAACTTCGGATGGCGGCTTGTCATCCTTGATCGGTATTCAAAGAAGGAGATAGCGACGATGGCGGGCATCAGCGAGCGCTCTGTGGCCAACATGCGGGCCGTGAAGAAGCACTGCAGTTACTGGCGCAATCAAATGGATTGCGATTGTCGCCCTGATCATGTTTTTGATCTACGCAGCGTCGTCGTTAGTGCGATATTTCATGGGTGACGATTGCCGGCGTAACGCCAGCAGCAATTTTCAATTGTTCCGCGGCCTGCCGCTCAAGCGATGCCGGGTTCGCTGCACCCCACTTGCCACGTTCCACCTTTGCGTGATCGATGACGTCCTGCAGCGTCTTGAACGGACCGTCCGCCCGAGTAAAAATTACCTCGCTATCGAGGAAAAAGTTCACAACCGGCTCCAAATCCCTGAAGGTCCTTTGCGGCTTGCTCATCAGAGATGTGTAGATGTAGGTTGGCGTAGTCGCATAGAAAATGCTGCCGTCTGCCGGAGCGTCGGCGACATGGGCGATCGCCTTGGCGCCACTGCCACCCTGCACGTTCACCACGACAAAATTGGCATCGATATACTTACCTAGATGTTTGGACATCTCGCGCAAGAACACGTCACTACCGCCGCCGGGGCTGGAGTGCGTGACGAGCGTCACGATCTTGACTGGATAGGGGGCCGGATCAGCAAACGCCGGCGTTGCGGTAAGCAACGCCAAGGCGGTGAGCCCGGCCGCTGCCTTTCCCATCAGACTGACAATACCCATTCTCTCTCTCCCTTTTTTAAAAGCCGCCCTCCCAGGTCGGCCTAGGGCTTCACACTTACGCCCGGCGTGACGATTGTCAGCGGCGAGCCAAAGCCTGCCTTCGCCTTTTCCTCGTCGAATCCTTCCCCCATGACCGAGAAGAACCCCCACTGGCCATCTAGGGCGCACGGATCTGCCTCGAAGCCTCGGGCGGCCAGAAGCGCCGCGGTAATACCGTTTTCACATGCGCGACCCACATGTAGAGGCTTGGTCATAGTGCCGAAATTAACACGGATGCCGGCGGCGAAGCTGGCTGCCAACCCGAGTGCATGGGCGAGCTTTTCACCCGTTAGGCCAAGAAGTTTGGCGGCCGCTGCGGCGGCACCGAAAGTGCCGACCGTGCCACTGGTGTGGTGTCCGCGTCGATAATGACGAGGCTTCATCCATTCGGAGATTTTGCACTCAACCTCGAATCCGACCTGGAAGGCGAGCATAATGTCACGCCCATCAGCATTGGGTAGTTCGCTGCCGACGATTAGCGCCGCTGTCAGCGGCGGAACGGAAGGATGGGTCAGCAGTCCGTAGACATGGGCTGGATCGTGCGACACTTGGGTGTCGTCCCAGTCATGTGCGTGACCGGCCGTACCCCATACGCGGCCAGCAAGGGCGGACGGTACCTTTTTAGCGCCGGCACCCGGAAGTGGCGCATCGCCTCGACCACCTTGGGCTAGCGCATCCTCAATGAGAATACGAACCGAAGATTCCTGGCTGCCAGCGAGGTAAAGACCGACAGTGTCGACCATGCAGCGCCGACCCATAACCAAGGCTTCAAGGCTGTGGCAAGGGCTATGAACGCCGACTTTGTGCTCGGCATGACAGGCACGCCGATCGAAAACCGCATCGAGGATCTGTGGTGCATCATGGATCGGGTCGCGCCCGGCTATCTCGGCGCGCTCAAGACCTTTTCGCAGACCTACGGCGGGGAGGATGAGGAAGCGCTGCGCATCCTTAAATCGAAGGTTGATGAGCCGCAGCCCGGACATCCGCCGCTCATGCTTCGTCGCATGAAGGGTGACCATCTCCGGGGGCTGCCCCACCGGGAGGTGAAGAGGTATTGCGATCCCAGCATGCCTGCAGTCCAGTCGGAGGCCTACGCTCAGGTCGTACGCACCGCCAAGGCGGGGACTCGTAGCAAGGGCGACATGCTCAGGGTTATTCATTCCCTTCGCGGCGTATCACTGCACCCGACTGGGGCGGATGGGGTCGATCCCTACGATCCACGATCACGCAAGGCGTGGATCGAGAACTCTGCGCGCGTCCTGCAGACACTTTCGATCCTTGAGGATATCCAGCGGCTGCACGAGAAGGCACTCGTCTTTATCGAGGATCGTGCCGTCCAGTCGGTCTTTGCTGCCGTCGTTGCGGCACATTTCAACCTCCCGGCCGAACCCGATATCATCAATGGCGAAACGCCCGGTGACCGCCGCCAGCAGATTGTCGACCGGTTTCAGTCTCTTCCACCCGGGTTCGCCGTGCTGGTGCTTTCGCCCAAAGCGGCGGGCGTCGGCCTGACGATCACGGCTGCTAACCACGTGATCCACCTCAGCCGCTGGTGGAACCCGGCTGTCGAGGACCAGTGCAACGACCGCGTCTATCGCATCGGCCAGGAGAAGCCGGTCTTCGTCCACGTGCCGCTCGCCATCCACCCCGCTTACGACGAAGCCTCGTTCGACCGCAAGCTCGACGACCTGCTGGAGCGCAAGCGGGCGCTGTCGCGCGACATGCTGATGCCGCCGGTCTCCGAAAGCGATGCCGAAAGCCTGTTCGGAGAGGCGGTCGCCTCAGTCGGCGCTTAGCAGATCGTCGAGGAACTCCGAGGCGGGCGCGACTGCCGTGATGACCAGCCTGTCGCGGGCACGCGTGGCGGCGACGTAGAGCAACTGGCGCTCGGTGGTGAGCACCTCGTCCAGCTCGAATTCGTCGGCCACCTGTTCGATGCGTTCGGCCAGCGGCAGCGCGTCCTGGTCACAGGCCATCAGCAGGACTATGCGAAACTCAAGTCCCTTGGCGAGGTGCATGGTGCCGACCAGCACCGTATCCCCTTCGTTGCGTGCGGGATCCACGAGGCTGCGTGCCTGCAGGCCGGCGGACCGGACGGCCGCGCGTGCGCGAGCGAGCTGCGCCTCGGATCGCACGAAGACGCCGATCTCTCGGGGTGACAGCCCTGCGTCCATAGCCTCGCGCAGTACCTGTGCGGCCCTGTCCCGCTCCTGGTTTTGGTCAGCACAGACATGCACCTCGGGCTCCGGCCCATCGAAGACCGAGATGGTGCCTGCGCGGTCGTCGGAAATCCCGTCGAGGTCGCGCACGCTGTGTGGCAACAGACGGTCCGCGGCGCGGCGAATCTGATGGGACGTGCGATAGTTGACCTTGAGCGTCACCGACCGCCCACGCACGTCGACCCCCAGCCCCTTCCACGAGAAGGGTTGACGGAAGATGCGCTGGCCGAGGTCGCCGGTGAAGAACAGGGCATCTGGCCTGTCCGCCGCAATTGCCGAGAGGAACCGCAGCTCGGCGACGCCGAGGTCCTGCGCCTCATCGACGACGATATGCGTGAACGGCTTGGGCTCCCGGTCGCGATAGAGAGCGGCCGTCTCGGCGAAAAGGCTGGAGGGGGTGAACAGCCGCTTTGCGGCAAGATGATCGCGCACCGCGGCGAATACCTGCCACAGCCTCTCGCGCTGCTTCGGCCCGAGCCGGTTCTTGCGGCCAACGCGCGGAACGTCGGCATAGGCCTCAAGGCTGTCGAGCTGCCAGGGGTCGATGACATTGTCCCATTCGGAAAGCAGGAACTGCGAGCTGACCTCGGTGACGTCGGCTTCGTCCGCGGCCTTGCGCAGAAGCGTTCGAATGAACTGCGCCTGTGCCAGGCCGGGCTTCCTGCCCGTTGCAAGCGTGTAGAGCTGTTCGGCCACCCGATCGAACGAGACCACGGTCACCCGATCCAGCAGAGGGCTCCCTTCGCCGAACAGGACCCGGAGCTTCCCAGACAGTGCCCGCGACAAGGGATCGCTGAATGTTGTGAGCAGTATGCGCGCATCAGGCTCCGACTGCAGGATGCGATGCACGCGATGGAGCGCCACGACGGTCTTGCCGGTACCGGCCGAGCCGACAACGCGCGCGGGGCCGGACCAGGTGCGCTCCACGGTCGCCCGCTGGCTGGGATGCAGGAACACCGCCCATTTCTCGAACGGCGCATCGAGGGCGGCCCTGATCTCGTCGATGCCTTCCATGACGCGGAAGCGACGTTGCGTATCGGGATGTTCGAGCGGATTCTCGACCGGCGGCGCGGCACGTGTCAGCTGCCCGGTCGTGGCGTATTCGAGCAGGGCCTCCCGCGCCTCCTCTGGCAGGTGCTCCGCCAGGTCGAAGAAGCCATCCTCCGTGACGGCCTGCACGTCGGCGATCCAGTCGATCGGAACGCCGACCGACAACAGGTCGTCCCGGCTCAAATCCGCAAACAGCGCCGGCTCCTGCAGAGCCCCGGCCTGCGCCACGGCCATTGGAGCCCTGATCTCCTCGACCAGCTCGCGCACTTCAACAATCTGCAGCGCCCCGGTCGTCGGGTGTGCTTCGATGCGCCGCCGCTCCGCCCAGGCGTAGGCATCGTCGTGGTGGTCGACATAAGCGAGGATCAGGTCGCCGCCCGATTTCTGAAGGATTATCCGGATATCCCGCCCGACCCGCACCGACCAGATGTTCGCGCTACGCGTCTTGTCCACCCGATGCATGCTGAGGCCGGGCTGGGTCGGATCGTCCTGCAGATCATAGACCGTCTGCTTGACCAGCTTCTGCTCGTCATTGGTGAGCCGGGTCAGGGCGGCGCGGAAGGTGTCGGCGAGGATGGTGGTCACCAGTGTCCTCCTCGATCGAGATACTCCTTCAGTGTGCGCCCGGTCACAGGATCCCGCCACAACTGGGGACCCGAAGCGTTTCCGTCCTTGATGACGCCGGCCGCGCGGCTGGCGCTATCAAACTCGTGGTCTCGTGCAAAGACGTAAAGGTCCTTGTCCTCGGACAAGACTAGAATGCCCTCGCGCACGAGCTGGTCGCGAAATGCCCGGTCGCGCTTCACTGTCGGAGAACCAGATCGCATTGCCGTCGATCCCTTGAGGATGGTCAGTCGCTTGCCTCCACCAGGCACGGCACGCGCCCTTGCGCGCTCGGCCTGGAAGACGAAGATGGGCCCCGATGTCGGTGTCTGGGTGGTGGGTTTGGCAGCCGCTGGAGCCCCGGCCGCGGGGGCAAGACCCGATCCCAGTGTGGGCGACGGAACCCGAGTCGTCATAGGCGGCGCCACCGGGGCCGGAGTGGGCGATACAATTCGATCTCGCGCAGGCGGCACCCCTCGAGACCCGGACCTTACGAAGTCACCCAGGACGCCACCAACATCTGCATCCAGTTTCACGAACTGCACGGCACCGGGCGCAGACCGGAACGGTATTGGCTGTGGCAGTCGCACCACATCCGAGAGAACCCACGGAAATACCCAGTTGTTCTCGATCGCTCGGGCGGTTTGATCCGCAGGAATCCCATGCATGTCAAAGAACTGATCGTAGTTGCTGGCAGAGAGCGGATGCCGGCAATCGCTGAGGTATGCCAGCCCCGCCACCGCGTTTGTTCCCTTGGCAGCCAACCCGATCCATCCGCGCACCGACGTCCAATTGGGCCGCATCTCCCAGGTCTTTTCGCCTGACAGGATTAGTGAAATCCAGGGTTCGCGGATGATGAGGGCACGTTCGATTATCAAAGGATAAGTTCTTTCCAATGCGATTCTTGTTAGGAGACAGCACCGCGGTCAATTTCGCAACGACACAAGGCACAGAGTGATAAGGCACCTGTTTCACGGGCCGCATCGTATAGGGCAAGTTGAAGGATCGCGGAGCGTCTGTAGCAGTAGCGCAAGCGACATTAGAAATACCTTCAGCGCTCGTTCTCGAAACGGCCGCCCGGCTTCTGCAGGATGCTCCGGATATCAGCGCAGCTTGGAAGGTATCGGCGAAAATGGTGGTCATGTCACTCAAAGCTGAGTGCAACAGTTAAGGAGGTGCGATCCACGAGCGCCTTCTTCTCTTGAAGGCTGACGTGTTCAAATACGGCTGGAACTCTTTCTTGCACCCGATCGACAAACTCAAGCGGATCACCAGTATCCTTGAGGCGCCCCAACTCAGCGTCTGTCATGTAAATTTGGACAATTCCGACTTTGTACCTCTCTGCGTAGTACTCCATTCCAGTCGGAAGAGGTGCATTTGGATCCGTTACCCTATAACAATACCACGACCGATTTGAGAATCGTTTGTGTGATATTGCCTCAAATATAAACATCTCCCAGCTACTAGAAGACAGCTTAACTTCACAACTTACTAGTTCAATCTCAATCGAACCAAACAGATCAGTTCTGCTGACGCCTACAATATCTGGATTTCCCCACTTCCCGCCCCCTTTAAGAGAAGAGAGATCCTTAGCCGTGTAGTTCTTTTTTGACTCAAGCCAGAACGAAACCAGCGGGTAGAGATCGAACTCCTTGAAACTACCCGATGCAGATGTGTGGACGACTTCGGGGACTGGCTCGACGGACGCAACCTCGGCCGACACAGCCTTCAGCCAGTATCCTCCCCAAGAACCGCCGCTGGCAATCACACAGTCCGGATCGTTATTCACCGCCGCGCTTATGTATTGGAGGATCGTGCTATCCGAAATGGTCGTATCTAGCTCTCCCGCGTTGATCGCCGCCCGAACTGCGGCAACCAAGTCCTTGCTGGACATTGGCTTATCTGCGGTCACCCCTCCTTTCTTGAGAACTTCCGCTGCTTTTGAGACCACCGATTGAAGTTTCTGCCCACCATATGCCATCTCTCTACACCCCAAAGACCTTCAGAACTTCATCGCCAAAATGATTGATGACCTTCACGGCAATCCTCCCCGTCTTCGGCCGTGCAAATGGCCGCGAGATGTCGGAGTAGAGCGTTGACCAGGCTTCCTCGTCAATCTCTGCCCTGAGCGCGGTCTTGAGCGACTTGTAGGGATCGTTGGCGCCGAGGAAGTAGGCGTGGCGGACGAAGAAGCTCTCCTCGTTGTAGTCGGTGTCGATGAACCAGCAGGCGATCCCCTCCTTGCCGTCGGAGCGGATGGTGCCGGTGGCCGGGTCGAACACGTCGACGCCGTGCACGCGCACCTGCAGCTGGCCGTCGTCGGTGGTGACGATGTCGATGTCGGGCTCGCCGAACACCACGAACAGGTTGCCCTTGCCGGTGTTCTTGAGCTCGTCGGCCATGTGCAGGTCGGGGTTCATCCGTGCCTTGAGGATGGGCAGCGGCCCGAGCCGGTCGAGCTCGCCCGACATGGCGTCGAAGTTGAAGGCGCAGGCGATCAGCGCGTCGAAACGCGCCGCGGCCGCCTCACGCGCCGCCGCCGTGATCTGCGAATGCGTCAGCGTGCCGAATTCGGGGCCGATCAGGATGCCGGCGCGGCGCTCGCGCCCTTCGCCATCGGTGTAGCGGCCTTCCGCCCCCAGCCATTTGCCCGGCCAGGGCTCGATCGAATTGAAGTGGATCGTATCGGCCTTGTCCTTCTGGTGCACGCCGGCGCGGCGGAGATTGTCGAGCACCATCGCCGCGAAATCCGCCTCGGGCATGTTGGCGGGCGCGCGCTGCAACTGGCCCTCGGCGGCGGCCAGTTCGTCGGCAAGCGTGTCGTCGCGCGAGGTGACGACACGGTGCGGCGAGAGGCTCTCAACGGTGAACGGGCCCGCGACGCGGACCTTAGACTTGTCCTCGTAGGGCCGGTCGTAGAGCAGTTCGACATCGGCGGCGCGGGCGATCGAGGCGTCGATCTCCTTCTGCCGGGCGATGCGCGCCTCCCACCAGCGGGCATGCAGGTCGCGCACCTCGGCGGAAACGAGCCCGGCGAGCGGCTTGCCCTCCTTGGTGTCGAGCCAGGCGTCGAGATCGCGCGGGATCTGCCATTCTTCCCAGCCTTCCCTCTCCCCGCCTGCGGGGAGAGGGTCAGGGTGAGGGGCGGCGCCGGCATTGGAGGCGTCGCTCT
>Ga0065721_10049257_pt1 | contig 40027 bp, 24 predicted proteins | sample Mesricmetagenome_FD_59108 | JGI IMG/M metagenome (GOLD analysis project Ga0065721, IMG submission 59108) | Mesophilic microbial community from rice straw/compost enrichment Sample: eDNA_1 v2 (version 2) | ecosystem: Engineered > Solid waste > Grass > Composting > Bioreactor | place: USA: Davis... | reverse complement strand
CGTTCAACACCACCACCGCTTCCGCCGGGTGCACCGTCAAGGTGTTCGTCACGCTCCCGACGTAGTTCCCTTCCACCACCGTCCCCACCACTTCATAACTCCCCGCATTGGTGGGAGCGTCTGGACTGCCATTGTAGGTCAACTCCACGTTCAACCCCGCTGGCGTCGTCGTTGCAGTAACCACCCGCCCCGTCCCGTCATACACCTGCTCCAGCTCGTTCAACACCACCACCGCCCCCGCCGGATTAATGACTAATGTATCCGTCACACTCCCGGCATAATTTTCATCTACAACTGTAGCAACAACCTCATAAGAGCCAGCCGCTATAGGCGGCAACATCTCACCATTATAGGTAATATTTACTGTCAATCCCTCCGGCACGGTTGTCACCCCAACTTCATGTACATTGCCGTCGTACACCGGATTCAAGTTGCCAGTAAGAGTCACGCTGGCAGGAGCCTTTTGAACCACGAAGTTTGCTTTCCCCATATCAGCGGGATTTGCGCCGGGCAAATAGGGGTAATCTTCTGTTAAGAAACGCAACGACCACAGCGCCGTACCATCACTCGGGGTGACCCACGCATCTCCTCCATCTGGTATGGCATCATTGCGATACAGACCATAAGGCGTCCCGAGTCCTGGCACAGTATCAGCCAGGGTCAAGGTCGGATACCAATACAACAGCAGCGGATCGTCTGTATTCCAGCTTCCACTCAAAGCTACATTAGTGAAAGCCGACAACTCTCCAGGACTCCCCGTGCCGGACAAATCCCATCGCGCAATAATGATATCATCATCCTTGACGAAAGCATCGGGCGTCGGCGGCGTGAATTGATTATCAACCGTGCTGGCCACCAATAACACCAAGCCGCCGGTCGGCATCAGATCGCCGTTGGCGTCCTTAAGGTAGGCGGCATCCACAGTCAATGTGACGGTGCAATAGGCTCGAATAGCGGAGAGCACCAGCAAGATGGATAAAAATTTTACTTTCATAACTAACAAGAAATTCCGTCTTTTTACTCTTAGTACGGTGCTGAGTTAATCCAAACCGGAACGACGCTGCTGGTAGATTTTCGAATAATAACCGCTGCCCCTGGAGCGAAAACAAGATCGTCGCCAACAATGTCCGGGCTTCCCACTTTCCGCCAACCACTGTTCAACAAATAGTAATAAATCGCCGACACTGATTTGTTTCGCGCAGCGACAGCATTATTAAATACCAATAACTCGTCCTGGCGATTCAACGCAGACTCGCTGACCTTAAATGCACCAGTATCGATCAATCCAGACTCGTTCAAGCTCAGGGTCGTCGGGCGTGCAAGTGAAACAAAGTTATCCTGTTTGCTGTCAGCAGAAACGGCCAAAGGAATGGCAATCTTCGAGGTAAGGACTTCACCCATGAAAGTGCAAACGGTATTAGTTGCCACGTTATGACGCACAATAACGTAAGCGTCCGGCAACAAAATATCATCGTTTCGACTGACGTTTCCTTGGCCAACCTGTTTCCAAATTCCTGCGTGGAAAAAGTAAATCTTGCTGGCGCTCAAATTAATCCCTGCTCCTTGCAAATCTGGTAGCAATATTTCGGTAGGCCGGTTGAGCATTGATGGTGAAGCAAAAATCCCGTTGCTCTCCGGAAAAGCAGTCGCCAAGGTCCAATACGGAATTACAGCAGCAAGATCGCCGTCGGTTACGGCTGAAATGTCGTCTCCATCGAGATTGAGAACTACGCTATTCGTACCATTGCCGGCGACAGGAAAATATCTCCCTTCTTTGGCTCCAGACAAAAAACGAATATAATAAGTATTGGTTTGTGGCGGCTCGGCAACAGAACTGTAAACGAACTGGTCGGTCGTCCAGCCCGGCGTCCCTTTAAATGTAACCATGTTAGCAACGACAGATTCCACCACTACATGAGCCGCAGCCGGCCGACCAAAAGGAATAGAAACTACGGTGTCGGAATTACCCAAACAGTCAATACGGTAAAACCCGGCGGGATCGCCGGAAGGTTCGCCTGGCGCGCCAACCACCGAGATTGCCAAAAGCATTACTCCGGTTACCAGCCATCGACAAAGGCTCGGAATACCCAGAGAGGCAATCCGCGAACGTTCAACCGACATTCCACTTTGATTCATGGATGCTTCGGTCATGCGCATAATGGTTTTCATGATGATTATGGGTAAACTTTAAGGAGTTACATCCAGCATGCGATAAAACCCCTGCTTGGCTCCACCAGTCGCATGGTGCACTTCCAACATCGTTTCGAATGCAGTGTAACTTTCTTGTCCCTCAATCAATAGCGGAGTCCACTCTGCATCCATCAGATCGGCCTTCCATTGGCACTGATAAATCCGGCCTGGATGAACACGCCAAGATACAATTAACACCCCCTCCGCCGACTGGGAGATGTCAAGGAGACGAGGCACATCCACCACAGTAAGTATTCCGCTGCTAGATGTCACGGTATAATTATCTAACCTGTTGTACGGATCAATCAATTCGGGGATTACTGGATATAATCCCGGGGGACTTCCTGTTGTCGCCTCGGAACTATAACTAACTGAAATCCCGTCCTGCGGAAGCACTCCGGTCAAAACACCACTAAAGATCGGATTGGTTTGACCAACGAGTCGCACAGCATCATTAGCGGCCACATTCAGTGGCGCACGCGCAATAGCCAACACACCTGTTACACTCCCGCTATAATTAAGTTCCAGCACCTCTCCTATCACTTCGTAATTCCCTGCATTAGTCGGCACTGTGGTGTCACCATTATACGTTACAACCACTGCCAACCCTTCCGGATCGGTGGCCACAGAAACCGGATGCGCATCGCCATCATAAGTATGACTCAGCTCACTTAAGACAAGCGAGACGTTAGATTTGAGAATGGTGAAGTTGGCGCCGATATAGGTTAAGTCATACTTTGGCCCGGCCGTAAGCGAACCTTGCTCAATAGCATATTCACCCGCATCTTCCCCAGCGACCCGACTTAGGGAACCTGTTAAAACATCGCCTTCCGCCAAGGAGCCACTGATAATCTGATAGGTAAGTAGCGGATCTATCTCTCCAAATACTTTGGTCTTAGGATCCGCCACAACCGTCAAAATGTTCTGACTCACATCTAAAGTGACATTGATCGTATGCGGGCTATTGGTAGCACCCGTAGCAGCCACAGTGATGGTTCGTTCGTAAATGCCATTTGTCAGACCGGTTGCATCTACGCTCACTGTAAGCGTGGCATTACTATTTCCACTACTTGGATTCACCGACAACCAATTGGGGCCACTGCCGCCAACCGAAGCCGTCCAATTGAGAACGCCGCCTCCCCCATTTGCTATTGTCACAATTTGGCTTCCTGCGCGAGCAGTGGAAAAATTAAGAGTATTGGCGCTGACCAAAAGGACAGGGTTAGTAGTGGATGAGCTGGTATAAATTTCCACCCAGGAAAAATCAGCGACCGGAAATCCACCAGGCGAAGCCCCTGTGACAATCCCCAGTCGAGGATTGTTTAATGTTTGGGTCACCGCACCAAGAGATGTCCAAGTGCTTCCGTTCAGCGAGTAATAGGCTGTAATCACACCTGTAGCGATGTTTCGATCCAACCTTTGATATAGGTTGCTGACCGCAGTCACCGAAGGAGTATTGATATTCAAGGCATCGCCATCTAATTCCCGTACAAATGCCCATTTATTCCCCTGATCATAAGTACGCATCACCTGTAGGTAGTTGTCGTCGTCCTGATAAACAACCGTACTCGCATACTGATAATTCTGCGTTGGCGCAAAAGCCAAACGCACCCGCACACTCGTCCAATCTGGCGGCAGATTCCGAAACAAACTGTTTTGAGTATCGTTCAAATCGGCCCATAGGTCTCCAATATCTACCGGTATACGGATTCTGCCGGGATGAACTGTCTGATCAAACGAGACAACCGCGCCGGAAGTCGTCTCGGTATTGCGAACCATCCCACCTGCCGAACGAGCTAGAAAATCCCAACCATCCGCGAGTAAAGCGGCACGATTCGTGTAGGTAAACTCGAAGCGTCCAGTCGTTCGCGGATGCACATTCAGCGTTATGCTCACGGTTTGTGGGCTATTCTCAGCGCCCAAAGCCGCGATGGATAAAGTGCGTTGGAAAGATCCTACCGCCAATCCGGCAGAATTCACACTCACGCTGATGGAAGTATTATTGGTGCCTTGAGAAGGACTAACCGACAGCCAATCCTGACCATCTCCCTCGTTAGTTACGGTCCAGCTCAAATTCCCTCCGCCACTGTTGCTGATATTAATAGATTGGTCAGGTGCGTTACCACCCACAATCACGTCGAAAGTCAAATTAGATGGAGACAATGTAATGACCGGTGGTAGCTGCGTAACCACTGTCAAAGTACCATTGACGTGAGTTACAGTGTAGTTAACGTCAGTGGCCCCGGAAGCTATAATAGGGTATCCTCCCGCCGGGCTATCTGCCGTGGCTGGAGTTGTCAAGAGCACCGGAGTATCCAGAACAAACGGTGTATCGTTATTAACAAACCCCTGATAAGTAGCCGTCAATTCAGGCAAAGGTGCGCCAACGATTTTTACCTTGTCGTCAGCCGTGATCACCAACGGTGCAGGCAAGACATTGAGAGTGTTCGTAGCTATAGCAATTCGATAGTTCAGAGCGTCGGCTGGCGTAAAAAACGCCTTGAGCACCTGTGCGCTACCAGCTTTCAGTACCGTGCCTATCGGCGGATCATAATAAAAGGTGCCAGGGACATCAGCAGTAGCGTTTAATTGGGCCGTGGTGAGAGCGGCGCCATAAATAATGTCATTCGGCTGTGGCCAAGTAATAATGGGATCGGATTGTTCGGGGCAATCCGGAAACAAACGCACCTCCCGGGTAGTAGCAAGACCGGCCGGATCCGTAACGGTTAATTCAACGCGATAGTAATAAATGTTACCATCACAACCTGCCGGAGCAATTACGGTAGTAGTGGCATGATTAGTATCAGCCGGACCGGCGTGTTGATGAGTATTATGATGAAGATAAGTTACCCACTCGTATCGCAATTGATCGTTTGAGTATTCAGAATCGGATACGTCGGCCGTTAGATTATAAATTGTACTGTCGGTTAATGGATATTTGGTCCCCTCCACGGGGCTGGTAATGTTCACTACCGGCGGCGTGTTGTTCACTGAAATAATCAATCTGGCACTGGCGGTAGCACCGGCGCTGTCACGAACCACGAGACTTACATTATATTGAGTTGGCACACCATCCGGTGCATTAAATGTGTGAACTGGGTTTGCCTGATTATTAGTGGGTGAGCCATCACCAAAGTTCCAAAAGTAGGTTAATGGTAAGCCTTCCGGATCACTGGAATTGCTACCAGTAAATTGAACTGTTAATGGCCCTGGTCCATAATATTTATCGCCAGTAGCTACAGCTTTCGGAGGAAAATTTCCATTCGGCGCGTAATCGATCCGACGAATGGCCGTCGTCCAAAAAATATAATAAAGCCCGCCATTAATCGGATGAGTAGCTAGTCCCACCACCCCTTCCCCGACGTTCGCAAAACTGCGCACCGCAGTCGGCTTATAATTTGCGTCAAAGACAAAATTGCGAATCCAGCCGTCTGTAAAGTCCGCATGAAAATAGGTATTACGATAAATATCGGGAAAATCATCGCCTTCATACCAAACCCCACCGACCGAGCATGAACCGCTGAACGCCGAGCCCGAAACCGGCGATCCTGCTGCTCCCACGGTTGCTGTAGTTGCGTTGCCAGCACCATTGTATGTTCCAGTCCGAGCCACTGCGTTGCCATGCTGCCAATCCAATGCTGGACGAGTGTGGCGGAATGTTGGAATCGAAGCAGGAATGGGATTACCACAGGAGTCAGTAAACGAAATCGGGTTGAGCGAATCCTGTTTGATCAATTGATTGAAATACAGGTACTGCTGGTTGCAACCGTTCACACCATAAAATGGATTAGGCGCATCACGATTGAGAATGTTAGCGTTGTAATAATCCGGGTGAGCCGTCATCCCTTCAAAAGCCGGCCACCCAAAATTCAGGCCCGGACCGGTGGACACATGCATATCTTCCCACGTATTCCAACCAACATCTCCGATGAACAAAATACCCGGATTAGCATCTTCGCGGTTGTGACTACCGCTACCTGGAAGAATTGCGATACGATATGGGTTACGCAATCCCAGATTCCAAACTCGAGAACGCGGTGCACGTGGATTCTCTGGGTCATAAAATGGGTTACCTGGCACCCCATCGCCGGTGGCAGGATCTAATCGTAACACCTTGCCGTTAAGCGAATTGATCATCTGGGAACGATATGCTCCCACGTTCTCACTAGTCCGGATGATTCCATCTGTCAACGCTTGGAGATAATACGTATCAGATCTGCTTCCTGTATCAACACCCGTGTAAGCCGAACCATCGCCGCAAGATGCGAGCAGAGTGCCGTCCGTGCCAAACACAAGCGTCCCAACTCCGTGAGAGTCAAAAAGTATCGGAATTCCGGTCTGACGAGTCTCCCCTAATAAAACCTTCCGGGTGGCCAAGTCCACAGTTCGAAACCCATCGGCTTGATTGGCCGTGTACCGAGTAATGCGACCAATAGTAGCCGAAAAATAATCATTAGCATTGGGATTATAGTTCGGTGTTCCGAAGTTCATGAGATGGTGACGATCTACCACATACATCATGTAAATATAACCGTTCTGCACAAAATTTGGGTCCAAAGCAAAACCGAGCAACCCGTGATCATTAAACGCACCCACTTCGTCGCTGATATCAATTAGCAACGACCACGTAGTGTCACCATCATCCTGGATCCAAACCCGCCCCGAGCGTTCCCAAACATACATGCGTACGTTATCATCAAATAATATCCCCGCTGCTTCATTCCAATCCCCGCCATTTGGTCCCGGAATTGTCGTTTCAATGAAACCCGCAGGCAGTGTTGCTGCATGCAATGATCCGACCGCCAACACGAAGCCGGCATAAACCAACGCAACAAAACCCGGCTTTCTATTTCTTCCGAAAAGGGGTCCGATACAAACGCTCGTCAGAAATGTCATCAAATGTCTGAACATATCCAAATTAAATCTTAATAACTCCGACGTATTCACCGAAGATTAAGGATTAGTAACATCCAACACTCGGTAGAAACCCTTTCCTGCGTTGATGCCAAGTTCGTGGTTCACTACTACCAAATCATCGGTGGCGATATAATCTACCTGTCCATCTATCAATACTGGAGTCCACTCCGGATTCCGCAGATCCGAGTTCCATTCAAATCGATAAGTCCGGCCCTTCACCACTCGCCATGTTATTGTAAAATTTCCCGACTTCGGCGGTGTCTCGACAATGTTTACCAGCACCGGCGCCGACACGATTGTCAGCTTTCCTGTCACGTAATTGATGCTGTAGTTGACACTGGTCTGCCCTGAAGGCGTGATCACATACTCGCCCACCGCTTCGCCCGGCACTCGCGATACATCCAGATTGCCATCCAACACTTCAACACCCTCTCCGAGCACAAATCCGTCATAACTCACCGTCCACAATGGATCGGCCTGACCATATACTTTGTATTTATCATCTGCTTTAATCGTGAGCGACTTGGCTGTGATGTCCGCGTTCAACGTAGGTTGAATCAGAATGTAATTATCCGCGTCCGCTCCGCCAAGCGTGAAACCAACTGTAGTTATCTCGATATCAGTCCCTACCATCGCCTGCGCAAAACTGAAAACTGGCGTACCTTCTAAGATAACTTCATCATCATTTACTACGCCGCTCAGTGTTGCCGTTCCGCTAACCGTTGCTGCGGTTGTGGCATCGTAGGATTTATTATCCCCAGTCAATCCGCTCACAGTAAGAGGAGCCTGATTCACCGTCAACACTCCAGGAATATAGCTGATGGTGTAATTGCTGATACCGCTACCAATCGCGTCACTGGCTGTAATCGCATACGGGCTGCCTGATACATCCGCCGTAGCTACCGCACCCGCGCTCGTTAAAGTTACGCTATTCACAACGTCTCCGTTGATGAACCCGCTGGTCGTAAATTCTGTTCCGGTAAACGTAACCGCTTGCCCGTAAGTTTTGCTGGCGACATTGACCGTTACGCTTGCCGCTCTTGGCGTCACTGTCAGAACGCCGTTGTTGGTAACAATCAGCGTGTAACTACTCAATTTATTGTTGGGATCCTGTACAACCGGTATAATCGGATACGCCCCCACTGGAGAGCTGCCATCAGCAGTCGTCGTATAAGTTACCGTGACGTCCATTTCGTCTTCCGGACTGAGACCAACGACCGAACCTGTAAATTGCGGATTGGCATCACCGTAAACCCGATTGGTATTGTTGGCCGTAATCCACACCATCGTTGGCGCCGGAGCTACGACAACTTTAAAACCGCCTGCCGCGCTCAAAAATTTATTGTTGATTGCAGCTGAATTGCTGTCCGTAACACTGATAATCACATCATTCGTAGTTCCAGCCTGATCAACACCAGGAGTCCAAGAAATCAGACCGGCAGGGCTTACAGTCAAACCGGACGGTCCAGAAACCAGAGCGTACATTATACTGTTGGAAGGAATATCCACATCTGAAGCCGTTGCCTGCGCTGTCCAATTCGAAAGCGGGGAAATAATAACATCGTTTGGTAGCGTCAGCTCTGGCGCCACGTTGATCTCATAAACCGTGGCCATAAAAGTGCCAATATTGGTGTACCCTTGAACACTCGCCACGGTAGTGAAAAGATAGGTCCCAGGTCCTTGCGCCTCTGTGGGAATCCAGGTGATCACACCATTTTCGTCTATATTGGCATTATCAACCTCACTATCATCGTGAATATTGGTCACCGTCAATGCATACGTAACCGACGGCACAGAATTCCACGTCACGATGTCCAAGCGGCTTAAGTCACAAGCAAGTAAAGTGCTGGCGTAAGGATTAATGGCGCCCCCAGCCCATATTCCCAACCGGGCATCGGTAAGCGTTTGACTGGTTGTGCCGAGAACCACCCACTCCTCACCATCCGAGGAATACATGGCTATAATTTCTCCATTCTCCAAATTTCGATCCAGTCGTAAAACGAGTTCACTTTCTGTAATTTCATCGGAATTTGCCACAATCGCACCTTCTCCCATACTTTCACTTGTGAACGAAACGACACGATACTTAGAACTGCCGAATGGATTACCGAACGAACTATAAAACACCCCGACCTGAATGTAATTATCGTCATCTTGATAAAGTCCGATTTGGGCTTGTTGAAAATCTTGTGTTGGCGCAAAAGAAAGCGTCAAACGCAGGCTCATCCAGTTGGTTGGCAAATCCCGAAAGATGCTATTTTTAGTATCATTCAAATCATCCCACAAGTCACCTGTATCACATGGCAACCGCAGTACGGTGCCCAATGTTCCGTTGTTTTGGGCGTACTGTACTGATTCAGGATTCGTGTCCAGAACCTCCGTATTCCGCCCTACTCCATTGTTCGTCGCCCAGAAACTCCAACCGTCGGCCAGAAACGCCATACGATCTGGATAATCAAAAAGAACTGTATTCGTAATAATCTCTGGTGAATCAATCACTATATGGCCAGCCATATTGACAATCAGTGGCGATAACTCATTTACAAACTGATTTTCCACAGAAGGCAAGGCAATGAGGTTTGTTAATACCGTCATCGTAAATGTATTTGTAGCACTGAGATTCTGCGCGTTAACAGCCATGACATTGGTATCCGTAACTACCGTCGTAAATCGGATTGTCGCTGGCAATTGATCGCTCGAAGGAGACCAGGTAATCACTCCATTGGTATCAATGTGTGCGTCCACAACACTACCGTCCAAGACGTTGGTAGCAATCAGAGAATAATTCAGAGCGTTTACCGGCAAATCTGAGTCAACGGCCGTATTGGTGATTGAAAAGGGCCCGGCGCCAATAACAGTAAAGTCAGATTTGACCGGCAATACCGGTGCTTGGTTGATTTCATTGACAGTGACCGTGAAAACATTTGTGTCTCTGCCCGGCGGCCAAGCGGTATCTGTAACGACAGTAATAAATGTATAAACTCCTGGTCCTTGAGTTTCCGTCGGGGTCCAACTGATAATGCCATTTGCTGAAATTTGGGCATTATTCTGAATGACTCCTTCCGAGTTGGTCACAATTAGCACATAAGACAAAGATTGATAAGGCAAGTCGGCGTCATCCGCAGTATTCGTCACCGTCAAAGTCATCATCTCATCGACTATCTGATTCGAGACCGTCGACAAAACAGGAATCGCGTTTTCTCCCAAATCGAGTTCTACAGATTGAATATTTGTAGTCACCAAAGAATTCCAATAAAGGAACCCGTCGCGGGCTGTTACAGAGACATCTTCCCCATTTACGCGCACCCTCGTCACAGAAGGAAGTCCAGAAACATTTAGCTTGAAAGTGAGCACATCATTCGTACTCAGAACCGTCTCGAAGTTTCGTAATGGGGTAGCATCAAGCGGCAGTCGGTAAAAATCAAATTTAACAACTTCAGGACCTTCCTGATAATTCAGGAAAACCGTCCGATCGCGTTGCACAATGTACTTAGTTACTGCACCGATCGTATCCACCCAGATATCCTTACCAACAGAATATTGAACCGCCTCATCGTGATTATTAAATTGATGAAGAACGAGGTTAAACCATTTGCCTTCTGCAATAGCGGCGTCCACCTGCGTCTTCAAATCTTCCGGCGGGAACGGCGTATGTTCGTGCGAATTAAAGCTCTTCAAATTCATTAAATTGTACGGACTGGAGTCCTCCAATTCATTGATATTGTAGCCGCGGGCTGAGAGGAAATAATCGTACGCTACGGATTGCGCTTTAATACTGGTATATCCACACGGCCAGACAAATGAGATTACCTCAGCCTCGGTTGCAGGAGAGGTTGCCAAAAGCCCCGCCACATTTCCCTCGATTTCTCCACGCAATGTGCCGTCTGGCAAAGGACCACAAACGTGAGTGATTGTATGGGAGCCTAGTTCCATACCGGCCTCGTAATATTCGGTATAATAATTAGGCGCCACATCGCCATTCATCACATAGGTACCCCGCAGTCCGTGCGCGTAAAGGTCGGCAAATCCGCTAGGATCACCATCATCGACGCTAAGCGACATAGCCCCCCTTAAGCCGCCCTTCCATGGCGCAATTTGCACCCGCTCCGCAGGATTGATGATAAGCGTAACACGAGCATTGGTTCCCACTGCGCCAGGAGCCTCACAGGCAATAACAGTCTCGTACACTCCCGGGAGCAAGCCGCTGGTATCCACCGACAAATCTGCACTGTCAGGTGTGCTGCCATTTGTAATACTCGTCAACAGCCATGATGCTGTATTCGTCAAAGTCCAGTTGGCCGCAGGCAAATAATCCCGATCTATCGTCACGCGCAATTGCTGCCGATTGGTGTTGGATTGGCCTGCTACTGCATTAAAAACAATTTGGCGAGGTTGAAGAACCAGCCGGGGCGGATCAAACGTCTGCACGGTGATGACGTCAACTTTATGAATATCGACATTAGGAGAGCCTTCATTTGATCCACCCACGATAATTGCCAACCGCGGACTCTCGAAAGCCTGACTAAGACTCCCCACGGCAATCCAATCGTTCCCATCTAACGAGTAAAATCCAGTTAACCGGTCGTACTGATCACGATCTATTCTCAAGTGAATGTGACTGGAACTAATGAGAGCTTGGCCTGCTTCTAAATAGTGTAATAATCCCCCTCGAAATTCCCGAGTCATCGTTATCCGTTCTCCTACATTGAATACATGAACAACCGATACATAACTGTCATCATTATCGTAAATGGCCAGATTCGCCTGTTGGAAGTTGTTTGTCGGCGTGAAGGATAATTCCAGCCGCACACTTGCCCAATTCGTCGGCAGGTCGCGAAAGATACTATTGCGCGTATTGTTCAGGTACTGATAAAGATCACCAACGTCAGCCGGAATACGTAACACTCCAGGATGTTCCCCCTGATCATACGAAACAAGCGCGCCCTCTTCCGAGTCCGTAATTTCTGTATCCCGTGGCCCCCCGTCCCATTGTCGCGCAATAAAATCCCAACCGTCCGCCAACAATTCCGTCCGACTATTGTAGGTAAAATGATAGGTATTGGTGTTGTATCCCTGAGCCAGAATAGAACTCGCTCCCAAGAAACTAACAACGAACAAAATAACCAATAAACCGCCAACTCGACCACGCTCCAAAATGGGTTTCATCATAAATCGTCTTCGTTCAAAAACTTTCAGTTTAGCCACTGTCCCCCTGCCGAACCGAAACCAAAACCTTCACAGTTCGATCATGCCAGCCAGTCAGTCAGTATCGAGCTTCATTCCTGAGCGAACCGCGTCGCAAACAAGCTACCGTCTTCCCGCCGACCCACAACCGAGATTAACCGGATTCTCATCCCCGTCTGATTTCGCACCGGCTCCAAGGAAATCACCGGGACATTCAAATTTTTTCCGTAAAGCTTCATCCCACAATCGAAAAGCCCATGATCCTGCAGGATCATAGGTTTTAAGGCCAAATTCTTTGTTAATCGATTTCCGCGCGTGGTTTCGCACCACTCCGTTTAAACTGCTGATTGGCTCAAAATAGGCCACCAGACTAACTAACGTCATACTAAGAAACTTGCATCGACAGTGATTACGGAAATAAATTCCGGGAATTTACGGAACGCATTCTTACATTCAAATCATCACGTTCGTTCACCGTTTCTTCAGACAACAATTTTCGTGAAATCTAACTTGATGAAGAACGCTTCCGGATCGAGAAAAGAAGCCGCCTGAAATTCCAAGCATTTCACCGGACAAAAAACGATGACAAAGGACGTATCAATTTTTCCTTGATACGATTGATACGATCTGGTCCGAGAATCTTAGTAAGTTTTCGTAAACAATAATAACCCATGGCCGCTGAAATTATTACGCCAGCACCACTACTCCAAGGCTCAGGCAACCTGAGGCGAAAAGCCATTGCAAGAGCGATGCAGGTAGATCCGATAATAAGCAGGAAAAAATTTATTCTCGACCACCGGAACCCAGAGACGGAGCGAGCAACGACGTAAATCATAACCAGATAAAATATATACAGCCCCAGAAAAGCGATGCCAATCCCAGGAAGGCCGAAGGTCTTCAGTCCTACCCACGCAAACAGAAGATAGGTTGTCCAAGCGGCTGCATCGGTGAGCACAAAAGCAATCCCTCGGCCTTTGGCCATAAGGATAAAGCCTAGTGGCCAAGAGGCGATGCGAAGAAACATTCCTGCCATCTGCCACGAAAGAATCTCCATCGCCATATCAAATCGATCGGAATAAAATGCTTTTATCGCCCAAGGCGACAACGCCAAAGTTGCCAACAGCCCCGGCAATGCCAGTAGAAAGGAGATTTCCGCCTGTTCGTTCACCATCTGGTTACACCGGGCATTGTCACCCGCCACCGCCGTCAAACGAGGAAAAAAATCGGTCCCCATGGCCTGAAGAACAAAGCCGACATATACCATGGACAATGCACTGGCAGCCTGAAACTGGCCAGCGGCTTCCAGCCCTTCCACACGAGTCACAATTACCCGCAGCAGAAACAAAGTCGTTATGGACATCAGAGAGGTCGCTACAAATGCCAGCCCAAGACGTAACATTGCCCAGGATTCTTTCAAAACCTCTCTGGCAGGCATTCTAACCCGGGGAATTTCTATTCGTCGCACGTAGATCCATGCCACCGGCAAACCTAACCCCGATGCAATCACCATGTAGGCAGCAATGCCGTTTTGTCCCCAGATCAAAACGACAGGAATGGTGACGGCAGTGCCAATGAGTGCTCCCCATATGTTCATTCGCGCCATGTCACCGATTCGACGCAAGCCATTCAACAATGCACCCTGACCTCCAACTACTGCACCAAACAGTAAGGTGACTGAGAGCAGTCCGATACTCGTCGAATGCTCCGAATCACCAAATGCCAACTCACTGATTGCCGTGCGCGCGAAAAAGACTGTAGCAGCCCCAACCACGCCCAGAACCATACAGGCCCGGCGGAGAGTGAAAGCAGTGCGGGCAACGGATTCTTTATTACCGGAGCTCGCCGCAACTGCAATCTGCCGGACGCCCGCCGTTCCTAGACCAAAATCAAAAAACGTCCGAGCCACGCTCATAACTGAATCAAATATTGCCTCTAACCCCACGCCACTTGGCCCCAAAAATACCGCCACCACTTTTGTACGCACCATGCGGATGAGCATCACAATGACACTTGATCCGCCGATGATCGAAGATGATTTCAACGCCTCGACATGAGACGTGCGCGGTTTATCCTGTGGCGAGGGCGCAGTTGCAGAGGGCGCGTTGTTATTCATCAAACCGTTCTTTCGACGAGGGAATGCGGTTGCTCAACCGTCGCGCTGTTATCTCTGCTGGAAACCAATTTCAGCATAATGGGCTTTGGAAGAAGCAGTATCAAAAAAAGGAATGCAGCCTGAATACATCGCCGAAAACCCAGGCGGCCATATCGGAGATATCGCATCACGAGACCGGCCAGAGAGAGCCGTCTCCAGTGTTCCAAATGCGGGCTCTGCACACCAAGGCGCAAAGCCACGCACAAACACTTCAACAATTCATAATCTTTCCACTCCGGCAAAGTCGGATCCGTCACTCCCTTCAACTGGCATGGGCGCGCGAACAAAATGCGACGGCGGTAGTAATCATCTATGCTTCTCGCCAGTTGTTTGGCGTCGTTGTAGCTCTGTGTCCTCGACGCGAAATTGTTATTCGAATGTATGCGATAGGCCACCAATTCAGTGTCGATCGACTTAACCGCGCCGTGCAACGAAGCGTTGACCAGCAAGTAAGCATCTGCGCTGATGCGGAAGTCTTCCTCTGGAATCTCACCAATCGCCTTGACCACGTCGGCACGGATGATGTTCGTGCTGGTCGGCGACCAGAAGAAGTCGCCGCCAAGGCGCACGTGCTCGAACAGGTCACCCTCAAAATCCCGATAGTAACGTTTCATTTCGGCGGCAGTGACGACGATATCCTTTCCGTCACCGTCCACCAGTCTAGCGCGACAATAGACGCGAGCACCGTTCTCCGGGAACTGCTCAATGAAAGTCTCAATGGCTCGCGGATACAAGTAGTCGTCAGAGTCAAGGATTAGTAAGTATTCACCTCGAACCATGCGCAATCCGGCATTGAATGCGGAAGCCTGCCCACCATTCGCTTTCAGGATGACAGTGCATTGCTCTTTGTATCGCTCAATAATCTTACGAGAGTTGTCGGTGGAGCCGTCATCGACAACAATCACCTCAATATTCTCCCAAGTCTGCGACAAAGCGCTGCCAATCGCTTGCTCCAGATAGCGAGCGTAGTTGAAATTATTGATGACAATGGAGACACGCGGTTTCATTAAGCACCTTGCGCCGGATATAAAACACGTCGAAGCCGGCTGCGAAGACGAACGCGGCTGCGAAGACTTTCAATCACATCTATGACAATATCGCTAAAAGAACGGCGAAAGCGTGTCCGCTTGCGGTAATGGTTGTAGAGCCGGGCGTTGACGCTACGGTAACCAGGGGTCCACGGCTTGTTGACCGTGATGAAGTGAGCAATCACAGGACGTTGCGAGGCAGGCAATTTATCGACTGCGGTAGGTATCAGGTAATGCCCTTGGAAGTTCCAACGTGAGTCTAATACCTTCCATGCGCGATCACACGCAACGTTGAGCGCATTCTGATCCGGATAAGGAGACGTCTTATGCGTGGAGAGATAATCCATCGCTTGACGTGTCAACTCATGCCGGATGCATACATCGATATCAAAGAGAAGCACTCCTGAGTTGAAGTAGTTCTCCACCTTCGGTACTCCTGGCCAACGCTCGATTCGGCCGGCTTTAAAGTCTGGATCGATACAGGAATCAATAACTGCTGCAATCGGAGCATTGCCCATATCCATGTTACAGAGTTCCTCCAGATCGCCCAGCACGAGCAAATCCGCATCCAGGTAGAGCACACGCCTGGCGGTCCCTGAGAAGAGCTGCGGAATGCTGAGTCTCGCCAGCGATATGGGCGTAAACTGCTGCGGTAGTGGATAAGTCCGGAATAGCTCCACATCCGCCTCTACCCAACGTAAGTCTGCAGCCCCGCCAGGCAGCGAGTCGGAGACCCTCTGTCGCATATCCTGCGAAAATCGGTCGGTCAGGATATGAACCTGAATCGGCCAATGACGCTTGTTGTTCTCGTACAACGAGCGCAGTGCCGTTGCTAAAGGCATCGCAAATCTTTCGTCGCATGCCATCACGATAGGACATAGTCGGCTGCCTTCGGTGGCCGTACCAGCATCCTTACTCGTGCCAAGGTTTAGACTCATGCCTTGCTCCCGCCTTTCAACGAACCATTAATTATGACTTGCTGCCCCTCCACTTTCTTAAACAACGAACAAGTCGCCTTCGTACCCCTAGCAGATAGTTTTCGAGAATCGGCCCGAACCGTTGCTGTGGCCACGGTGCAGCTTCCATAATCTCAACGAACCGCCGCATTGACATTTCTGACTCATACGGCTGTGCATATTGATACACACGTTCAGCCTCTTGAGCGTACTCCGCTGGCGACAACTTCAGGATTCGTTCAATTTCATCTACCACCTTTAAGGTCGGGGACTCCCGGCGGACATCACCAACGCTACCGAGCGGCAAGCGATAAAGTGGACCGTAAGTCATGCCAGCATGATCATAGGCTAACGCCAGCACATTCGGCACGCCAAACAGAGAGGCTTCGACAATACTCGTCCCCATCCCCACGAATACGTAAGCTTCGGCCAACATCCGTCGGCACTGTTTATAAGGCATCGGACCAGCCAGCGTGATAACGCCTTCCAGCTTGCGTGCCTGGATTATCTTGCGCATCTCAGCTTCATATTCACCAGTGCCGTGCACGGTCCACGTCACCTGGTGGCCGCGGCGGATTAACTCGTCAACAACCTGAATCATGTACAAGTTATATCCTTTCATGTCCCCCAATCTGCCAATTGATACAATGCGCCCTCGGATTGGCCGCCGTACGGCAGGAAGAAAAAGCCTCGAGTCAACTGGCAGCAGCCATAACTCTCCGCCTTGGCCATGCCTTTCCTCCAAGTATTCAATCTGCTCAGGCGACATGAAAACGCGGGCACGAGCAGGGGTGTTCCTCAAAAAACTGCGCAGATAGAAATCCAGTGGCTGATCTCGCAAGTGCTGACAGGGGCCGTAAAACCCGGCAACCGCCTTTGCTCCGGTGATTACAGCCAACTGGTACGCGATCCAAGCCGTGTGAAGTTCCCAATTAAAACTTTTGATAACATCTGGCCGTGGCACATTCAGCCTGCGCCATATCCGTTTGGCTCGAAAATAATATTGCAACCGCCAAAACTCTTCACCGAGTGCGACACATCGCACACCGGGAGGCAGAAGCTCACCCCAATGGCGATCAGAAGTTGTCAACACGGTTACTTGGTGGCCGTGTGACACCAGCCAATGCGACATTCGCACAATCTGAGTTTCAATTCCGCCCCAAATACCCGGGCTCGGATAGACAAAAAGAAGATGCATTAAATCAGTTTCCTATTCCTAATCAGTGTATAGAAGTGGACTTAAAGATCTTTTAACAATGTTTTAAGAAACTCATTTTTCTAAATAACCATGCCCAAATTACCAGTGTCAGCTACCTCTTGGCCAATCAACCGCCATATCGTCATGATTTCTTGCGGACTTTACAAGAAATGATGGCTACATTCTTGATTTTTAACGATTTTGGAGTTCAGTCTGACGATTTGTAATCCCCTATTCGAAACGAGAATAATTGTCGAAGTTTCCACCCCAGCGGACCCAGCGCCGCTGCACCGAAGAGTACCCAGCGCCGCCATTGCATGGGACGTCGCCGCAACAACCGCAAGCTGTGATTCCGGGCCGTATGGAAGTTTCGTGCCGCAAATGCAGAGCGCGCCCAATCCCACATTAATTCTTCTTCCGATGGAGTTCTAATCTTTAATACTCCAGTCGGAACTGTCCCCGACCTTTTTCGCCGTAACCAAGCCTCTTCCAACGCTTTCCGGGCCATCTCCCTTTGATATTCCGCACGGGAAAACGTCAAGCTTTTCAGATGTAATCGATATCGAAGTAAAACGCCACGAACATTTGCCAAGCGCCCAACCTCGCCGAGGCGCAAAAATAAATCATAATCCTCGGCAGAATCGTAATTGGCCCGATAACCCCCAATCTGCTGGACAACATCGCGACGCATCATCACAGTCGGATTTACAATCGCTCCGGGTCGCCCCTCGATATGTGCTTCATCAATATCTTCATGCCTCTCTGGCAGCTTCCAGAAATCAATTGGCAAACCATCGCTGTCAATTCGCAATACTTGCGCTCCCACAGCACAGACTTCTGGGTGCTTTTCCAAAAATGCCACTTCAACTGCCAGTCGGTCTGGCGATGCGATGTCATCGGCATCCATCATTGCAACCAGATCTGCCCGGGCCAAGGCTATCCCTCGATTGCGTTGTGCGACCACTCCGCAGTGGCCCCCCTCCGCAACAATCACCCGTTGATCGCGAACAGCGATCGCTTTGGCAATCTCTACCGAGCGGTCCGAAGAACCGTCATCAAGGACCAACACCTCAAAGTCGGCCATAGTCTGCCGCAGAATGCTTTCCAGCGCCTGCTGCAAGTAACGTTCGCAGTTGTAAACTGGTATAAGAACAGAAACGCGTGGCATGTCAGCTTCGCAAACAGATAGATCGGTCGGCATTTAGTTTCAGGCAGCGCTCCATACTTTTTAACAACAACGGCGCCTGATGATCAACGGTATAAATCTCACGAACCCGTCGCGCCGCTTCATCACCTAGTCGCCGCCGCAACGTTGCATTACCTTGAAGCGTCCTAAGTCGTTCGCAAAAAGCCTCAAGCTCCAGGTACGGAACAGTGAATCCCGCTCCATCCCGAACGAATTCCGCTCCACCGCCAGCCTGTTCGAAACAGACGGTCGGCAGACCTGCCGCACCCGCTTCCAACATGACAAGCGGAAACGGGTCTTCTCTCGAAGTCAAAGCGAACGCATCCATCGCACAATAGTATTCGGCCACTGCCGCAGTAGTTGCCACCAATCGACACGGCACACGTATTCCGCTCAGCCTCACATCCTGCTGAAACTCCAACGATTCCTGATCGTTAAGATGCCCGCCGACCCAGAGAAATCCCAACGGCTGACCCGGCTGTTGTTGCGCAAATCGCTTTGCGATCTGCACAAACAAATCCGTGCCTTTGCGCCAACCGAGCGCTCCGCACCCCCCTACAACGAACGCATTTTCAGCAAAACCAAGCTCCTTCCGAATCCGTGTTCGATAGCGTTGTTTTTCGTCGGTCGTAAAAGTATTTGGCGGAATAAATCCGTGTACCAAATCAACCGATTCTGGCAGCACTTTAAATTCGTTAACTAGAGTATTGTGCACCGCTTGAGAGACCGCCACGAATCGTTGCGCCATTGGAAACACCTGTTCCCAGGCATCCCCCATCGTGAGCCGCACGGCATATGACATTTCGTGCACGTGCCACAGCAGGCTGGGGCTGTGACGGATCAGATGCGGAACATGCCGCCAATTGGCCACGGTATTGAGGTGCACGAGGTCATAACGTTTTCCTCGTAGCAACGTTTTCAGGAATGCACTTTCCAATCGCGACGACAGCAGTGCGCGTGTTTTGTGAGGTAGCGAGTTCAATACCCGCGCCGGATTGCGCCACACTCGCGTTGGCACGAGAGCCTGAAACTCCGGCAGTAAATCGCCTTTGCCTGCCACGAGAACCTCGATTTGAAAGTCCGTTCTCCGTCGCAACCACCGCAAGAGATGAAGCAGCAAAATAGTCGCTCCATTACGGGAAGCGGAATGACTCACAAAAAGTACACGCGCGGATGATTTCGACATGTCAGTCAGAACAATTCCTCGGAAAAATTCACGGCCGTCAAAACGCCCGTTGCTGTAACAGATCGCGATAAATGATCGCAGGATCAGAAACGCGTCGCCCCGGATGATGTCGCCGTAACAGAATGTTAATCGATTGAACGATGTTCCAGCGGATCATCGGCCAGCAATTCGCAGTAATTTCGGCACAAGGGCTGATAATTGGCAGTTGATTACGCCATTTGCGTCGCATGAACAGATAACTGCGCCAGAAAGCCAGCGGCAGCATGTTGTAACCATTGGTATTATGGATGCAAAACGCCGAGATCGCATAGCACTTGAGCCCGCGACGCTGCGCCTCCAGACAAATATCCGTGCCATACATGTGATACCCAGGAAGAGACTCGTCGAAGCGAATGCCCGAAGATTTGCGCACGATGAAAAGGAGTTCGTCCACCGTTCGAACTTCCTTTGGCTCCTCAAATTTGCGTCCGAGAGTCTGTTTCAATCCGGTGCAGTAAACATGACCGTGCCGCGCTCCCGAATTCCCTACCCCCCAGATACCCGCGACCGCCCAATCGGGATCATTAGCCGCGAACCACGTCAAGGCTGCCTGCACGCGCTCCGTCCAATCCGGCGGCAAAAAAACATCCTGATGGGCGAACACCAACACATCGGTCGTCGCCTGGTCGATCGCGGCATTATACGCCTTCGCAGCACTGCTATACCCCCTCTGCCAGATCCGTTCCGCTGGCGGAGTTGTTACCGGTGAACCCAGTAAACATTTTTCTAACAACTGTTGATCGTTCACCGCCGCGATCAAGGACCAATTAAAACGCGATTGCGTTGCCTGGTCGGCAACAGCCGTTTCGCCTTCGGATCGGCCCGAATGAACGGAGGAATTCATTTCGCTCAAGCGGGATCTGGAATTTTTCCGGACGTCGCCGGATTTTCAAACGATGGAGCCACTCGCACTATCCGATTCAAACACAGTCCTGGTAACGCTCCAATAACGAGCATGTGCGGCACTGTGCTTTGATCGAAATACGAAATGGAGAGAAACGTGAAGCAGTGCGCAAAAAGTGAAGCGCCTACGCTCCAAAGCGTAAACTCCAAAGGATCGCGAGCCTGGCGCAACTGACGCATCCGGCGTCCTAACATTTGAAATCCTTTCAACATGATCCCGATGAATAACAACATGAGCGGGAGACCTCCGGTTACGCCCATCGCAATGTAATGATTCGTGATATCGGTATGATACGCACTCCAGTCAATACCATACGCGATCCAGTGACGCGTGTAATCCGTCCCCGTCATCCACCACTCTCCCAGATGATTCAACGCCGCCGTAATCAGTTCCGCGCGGTGCCATCCCGTGCTGCCACCCGCCAAATCAATTCGCGCCATCAAATACCATACCGGCGCCTGCATCGCGAGATGCAATAACACAAAAACTCCAATTACCGCCGCACGGATTTTCCCGACACTCGTTCGCCACCGCCACAGCATCATCGCCATAATTGCGGATGCAATCGTCATGATCGGTCCACTTGAAGCGCAGCTCAACACGATAACCACACAGGCCCCCAATCCCACGATTGCCCATCGTCTCGCTGTTCGAAGCAGTGGCCAGACCAGGACCGAAGACGTCGCGGCAAAAGTTCCTAACAAAATAGGATGCGAAAATGGCCCGGCAGCACGCACACGCCCCGACCGAATGGTCACCGTTCCTGAACCGCTGCCCAATACTCCATAAAGATTGGATTGTGCCAGCTTCTCGTATACGGCCATCAATGCCAACGGCGTGATAATCGCAACCAGGCATTTTATGTAGTTGTGGTAATCCTCCGGGCTACGCAGAAAAGCGCGTGCATACATATAGGACCCGACCACGCCATACAATTGTGACAAGCGGATCGTAACGGGATTATGGTCCGGCGGATTATGAAAAAATCCGCATATTGCCATCCAACCCGCCCACAGCATGACGAGACGATCCAGCGGATGTTGCCATGAAAAACGAATGAGTTTCTCACGCGCGGCACGAATCAGCCCGGCCAAAATTACCAATTTCGCTGTGTCGAAATTCGCCCCCAGCGAAAGCACAGGAACGTTCTGAAAATGGCAGGCTGCAATCAAAAGCGGTGCCGCAGCGTAGCATCGCGGCAGTCGAAACTGCACGACGATCAACACCAGCACCAAAAGGTAAAAGATTGGATTCACTGCCCCAACAGCCCCTCAATCACCGCTTCAAATCACCCGTCGAAAGGAAGAAATCACCCGGAAAATGCGTTTGCTGCTTCCAGTAAGCAGCAAACGAAATAGCATTGTGCTCTCTACAATTCGACCGGAAAGCGCGCAGCGCTGCGGTCAATTCCTCAGCACTGCGCTTGATGATTAATTGAATCAGTTGAAAACCACACGCAACGCGGTAGGCGCTGCCGGTCCGGATGAAGCCTGATAAAGACTTTGCACCTGCGCTGCCGTCAAAGCCCGAGCGTAAATCCGGAGTTCATCAATTGCGCCCTTCATAAATTCACCAGGGCCACCATGTGCCCCGATATACAAGGGCTGCGAGTAGCTGATGATGTTACCGCTTTGCGGAGCGCTTCCCTGTTCGACACCATTGACATAAATCCGGATCATCGTCCCGTCATAGACTCCCACCAGATGCACCCACTGACCGTATGCAACTGAAGTCGCTGAACTGACAAAGGCGCCGCTTCCTTCCGCATTTACAAGCTGAAACATCGGAGTCCAGGTGCTTGCAGAAGCGTGACCGCCGAACAGATGCCAAGCAAAGTATGGCGCGTTGAAAGCACCAACATCTTTCACCTTGGCTAGAATCTGCTGCCACGTTCCCAGGTTTTCGAGTTTCACCCATGTCGAAACCGTAATCGCGTTACCCGTAATGTTCAGCGCCGCACTGTGAGGTGCATCCGCGCGATCATTTACTCCGTCAAACACCAATCCGTTCCCCGCTTTGCCGGTTGTCCAAGTCGCACCGTTACGCAAGGTCATTACGCTGTTGGCAAAGCTGTCAACAGAAGTCGTTCCAGCGCCTTCGTTGAAGCTCCAATAAAAGTTCGGCGATGGCAGCGCTCCGATTGGATTGGAAACAGTAACGGTATTCGTCGCGCTCCAGCGCGTGTTGCCAGCCGCGTCCCGAGCCTGCGCATAAATCTGATATGTGCCATTGGCCACTGCCGTCGAATCCCATTGATACGAATACGGGCTGGTGGCGTCATCGGTAAGCTGAATGCCGCTGACAAAAAATCTTACTCCGACAACCCCAACGTTATCACTGGCGGTAGCAGAAATAGTCACCAAATCTTTCAACACGCTTCCGGAAGACGGACTGCTCAATGTCACAGATGGAGCAACGGTATCGGAAACACCTGTGGAGAACGTCAGATTTCCAGAAGATGACTGATTCCCCGCCGCATCCGTGGCACGAATCCGGTAATTATAGGTAGTACCACTCGACAACCCGGTGATTGTCACCGTATGCGAGGTGGCCAAAGACGAGCTGCTCACGGTAGCGCCATAGCTCGTGGTCGTTCCATAATCCACAACACCCGTCGCCGGCTCGCTGGTGATCCACGTGATCACCGCAACAAGTGGCGTGCTCAACGATACACCGATGTTTGATAACGTCGGAGGCGTTACATCGGTAACGCTTCCGGTGTATTCAAACGCACCGCGATCAGCTACCCCATCAGCCCCACGCACATTTCCTAACAAGTCGACATTGAAAGGTGACGGAAGGCTTTCTCCTGCCGCTGTGGCGCGGGCCAGTCGATAGTCGCCACCGGAATAATTCACAAAAGTGCTGGTCGCCAAGCTCGTTTGAGCATTCGCTCCGGTACCGCTTCCCGAGAATGAGCAAGAACTGACCGTGCAACCGTCAAAGCTCGGTGTTCCGAGATTCCCCATCATGAAGATACAATTCTTCACCACTGAATTTCCGCCCAAACTCACCTGTCGCGTATAGACTTTCGGACGGATGATGGTCTCATTGTAAATCTGGAATCCGGTGCAACTGCCGCCAATAAAGCCGATGAATCCATCGCCGTATTCGCAATCTTCATAGACATTACCGTACACCTGCCAATTCCTCGCCACGTTCACCGCCCAGGCCGCCGTACCGATCATATTCCGCGAACGATTGAACCGGTAGATATGGCCGTCATTGCCACCATAATAAGCCGACACATTTTCGCCGTGATTGTTAGGCTGAGAGCTCCAGTTGTCGGCAAAGGCATTGTATTCACAAACGAAGTTGGCGCATTCCCGGACTTGCACGCCCACGTTGCCGTACTGAAAGAAACACCGACTGATGGTCCAGTTGGAATACGTGCCGGGATTCCCCTGTCGATCAATCCACACATGTCGACGGCCGATATCTCCACCGCTTCCGGGAGAGCTATTGATACCTTTCAAATAGGTATTCCGAATAGTGATGTTATCAATACCGCCAATCCCGCGTTGATCAATCTGAACGTTGCCATTGTCCCGAATCATGAAGCCGTAGGCTGAACCGTCGAACCAGTTATTCTCATTCCGCGTTCCGCCATCAAAAATCCAGTAGTCTGAACGAAACGAAATCGGCGCATTGAACACCGCTTGTTGCGTCCCGTAGGAATCCATCCATCCGACACTTGTCCCGTGATTCTCGACCGTGGCTTTACGAATCGTGATGTAAGCGCTGCCGCTCGCCGGGGTGGTGAAGCTCATTGAAGAATAGCTACCACCAGCGACATAGTAGGTCGCACCCCGTTGCATATTCGACGGAAGAGACGGCATCGCATTTGCCCAATCAGAGCCGCTGCCGTTTCCTGTCGCACCAGCGCGAACGTAAAATACGCTCTGAGCCAGAGCGCTGCTACCGCTCGCACCACAGAGCAGTCCGAGGATCAATCCACAAACAGTAAAAAGTCTATTCATCTTGGTTGGACTGAAAGCAGTCCCTACGCCAATCCAAAAATCACTTCTGTAATTTCGGTGAGCCTGCACCTTCCTATGCATATAAAGTTGCCCAATTGCTCCACCGTCTTACCTGTAAACCTTTGAAATGAAAGTGAATGAGAAGCACATCTTAAAAACGTTCGAGTCGAATTAAAAAGGGCGTTAACCGAATCTGAATGCAAACAGAAGTTTTCCTACGGTTACCAACAAGCGCTCTGTGTTTAGTGACTGGAAAAAAACGTCCGAGATTTAAACAAGCGATGTCATTTCTTAGTCCCTGCTGACAAGGAATTTCCTTGGCAAAACTCAAACGCACCACGATCCCATTCACCATCATCACCTCGGATCTCACCGGTCAAATCACGATCGAAAGGCGCTGCCAATATTCGCCCCGCATGAGTCGCGGAACGCAGTCTGAAATCGTCGCGTGCGTAATCAACAAAAATGGATGGCGTAATGTTCGTTTGCGCATCCGCCTCCTCCCAAGACCACGAATACGCGTTGTGACTATACTCAGCGCCTGCCCCATTCCAAAAACCATCGCCACAATCAATCCACAGATTATTAAAAACTTGGTTATTGTGACCGCTCCGAATCGCTATGCCGCTGTTCAGACCACCGGCCTTTCTCGCAATTGTATTGTTGTAAATTTTTGTATTCGCAAATGGCCACTCTTCGCGATCAAAGCCAAACACTCCATCTCCGAGGTTGCAGTTCCAGATCACGTTTCCGTAAATCTCAAACCCCTCAACCGGATGCGAAGCACCAGAGCTGAAAGCAATCACCGCTGTGCCGGTGATAGAACGAAACTGGTTATACCGAATAATCAAACCGCGATTGGAATAATACGCCGACATCGCCTCACCGTGATTTGCCGCATTGGATTCGTTCGCGTCGAACGCAGAATACTCCACGATCATTCCATCATTGTTTCTGGAAAAAATCGGCACATTCCCAAACTGAAAAAAACAGCGGCTCACTTTCAACCCGGTGAATGTGCCACTGCCACCCATCGTATCAATATCCAGACCGTAACGCCGCCCCGTTACTGTTGTCGACAAACCACTGTTACGCGCCAGGAAATAGATGTTGTGCAATTCAACATTGGTAACAGCTCTTCCATGACTCCCCAACCGCATCTGCTGCTCATTTTCATTGTGCCAGATCTGAAATCCGTAGCTCGCGCCATCAAACCAGTTGGTTTCGTTCCGTTGCACTCCATCAAAAATCCAATTACTCGAATCCACATACAACGGCCCTAGCCAAACAATCGGCCCGGAGGCAAATTCCGGCTTCCATCCTTCGGACGGGCCGTGTTCCGCCGTTGTCGCCTTCTTGATCACGATCCAATTCGTACCGCGTTCGCGTTCATTAAAACGGTAGCTCGGATAAGTGCCTGCTGCGATATAGTAGGTAGCTCCTCGTTTCAATCGCTTTGGCAATTGCGAGAAGGCGCTATCCCAATTGGAGCCGTCGCCACCCTTCGCTCCTGCACGTACACAAAATTCAGTTCGTTCGCTCTCAGTTCCACATCCCGATAACAACACCAACAATAAAGAAAGAATAACACCACTCAGCCATTTTCTGTCCGTCATCACGGGAAACATCATGCGACGGTTAGGCTTCAGGAATGCAATCCGAATTCGCGATGCCACAATTCCAAAACCAGGAGACTGAATACTTCCTGCGAACAATCCAATGCGTGTTGCGCCTTTCCTCCGTTGCGATCTTGCGTCGATGTTTTCTGCTGCTGAGCCACCAATTCCCGAACTGTCTGAGGTTGAAAATAGCGATTCAATGCCGCGCGCGAATCCAACACAAGGTCACCGACAAAGTCCCGCAACTCGTGTTTCAACCACTGATTGTACGGCAGCGGAAAGCCTGCTTTCTTTCGCTGCAAAATCGGTGCTGGCACGGAGTCTTGCAGTGCCAATCGCAACACGCGCTTCATCATCCCACCGTTAACTTTGAAATCAGCCGGCAGCCTGCTGGCAAACTCCAACACCCGATGATCCAATAAAGGCACGCGCAACTCGACTGAAGTCGCCATCGTCATTTTGTCCGCTTTCACCAACAGATCATCCGGCAACCAGGATTTTGAATCGACATAGAGCATTTGTTCCAGTGTCGCTCCTCCTTGGACTCGTGCGAACAGGTCGCGAGTAGGCTGATGGGACATAGCCCCATTCAAAGCCATCGCAAAATCTTTCCGATACAACGTACCTTTGCTGCGATTGAACGGAGATTCCGGCGTTGCTGTCAGGCCGTAATAATAATCAGGCATTGCCCGAGAAACGCCACTGCGGTAATGACGATTATCCTGTCCACGCGCCAACTCCAACAATTTGAAACCGCCATTCAATAATCCCCGGGCCGGACCAAGCCTTCTTTTCCATTGCTCAAGTACCATCAGGTTCCGGTATTTCGGATAACCGGCAAAAGCCTCATCGCCTCCCTCGCCCGACAATAAAACCTTCACGCCTTTTTCCCGCGCCAACCGTGAGACGAAGTATAAGCTGATCGCTGGCGGCTCGCATACCGGCTCTTCCATGTGAGTCACGTAACGCGGTAGAAAATCCCGAAAATCATTTGCCGTCAGACTCAGGTCATGGTGCACCGTGCCAAACTTTTCCGCTGCCATTCTTGCGAATGGCCGCTCGTCGGCAAAACTGGCCCCCGAAAATCCCACAGTGAAAGTATTAAGCCCTTGCGGCGAATATTCGGCCGCGTAACGCAACACTCCGGTTGAATCGACGCCACCACTTAATAACACTCCAACAGGCACGTCGCTGATCATGTGATCGCGTACGGTCTGTGATAAAAGCTGCTGCAATTCCGCAACCGCTTCATCTATATTTTCCCATCGCGCTTCAGGCTTAAAAGCCAGATCCCAATATTCCCGTTTAGTCACCTGGCCATTTTTGACGGTCAGACAATTTCCGGGTTCAAGTTTCAGAATTCCTCGAAACAAAGTTTCGTTTCCAGGCAGATAATAATAGGTCAGAAACCGATCAATCGCGCGCAGGTTCACCTCACGGGGCACTGTTGGATCTGCCAACAACGATTTAATCTCAGATCCAAACAGCAACGCCTTGCCTGTGTTGACATAGTAAAGCGGTTTGATACCGATGCGATCGCGTGCCAGAAACAAAACCTGTTTACGTTGATCCCAGATCGCAAAAGCAAACATGCCTCGCAACCGTTTCACACACTCCTCGCCGTACTCCTCGTAGAGATGAATGATGACCTCGGTATCAGTCGTCGATGAAAACTGATGGCCTCGGGCAAGCAGCTCCTCGCGCAGTTCCTGATAATTGTAAATTTCACCATTGAAAACAATCCAGACGGTTTTGTCTTCATTTGCCATCGGCTGCGCGCCAGTGGGCCGAAGATCAATAATTGATAACCGACGATGCCCCAGACCGACCGCACCCGAAAGATGCCGTCCCGCCCCGTCCGGACCACGATGCACAATAACATCGGTCATCCGCTGGATCACCTCCGGCTCAACAGGAGTTTGTCCATCAAAATAAATTTTACCAGCAATGCCGCACATATTACTTAACTCACCGTTGAACCGGCGGGCGTCGTCGCCGAACGTCTGTTTTGTCTCGGCCAACGCGACAATCCAAGGCCCCAATTACAAATTGCCAACCACTTACTGCACGCGCTGCGCCAGCGGCTCGCACCATTCCTGAACAACAACCACGGAGAAAGTATTACCAATACCAACAGACGAATCAAAGCAGTGCCAGCTAACGCTCCGCGATAGCAAAGGCTATAAATCCGACCACGCGTCTTCCGTAAGAACTGACTGATGGATTCAAACATCATTACACTGGAAAAATTACTCCGCGCCTGCTGGCTGCTGCCCCCACCGTGATGCACGATTACCGCATCACCGACATAGTAGTTGCTGAAACCGGCCTGCTGCGCCTTGTAACACAAATCCACATCCTCCGCGTACATGAAATATTCGGTACCGAACTGCCCAATGGTTTCAAAAACTTTTCGCCGCATCATTAAACAGGCACCTGAAATCATCTCAACCTTCGCCGGTTGCCGCGGTTCTTCGTACAAGGCACGCATCCCCCAAAGGCGCGACCGCGGAGTCCTCCGTCGCAATGCTTCAGCACTTAGAATCTGATTCAGAATCGTCGGGAAAGACTGAATGCAACTTGTTTGAATTGTTCCGTCGCTGTTCAGCAGTTTGCCACCAATCGCTCCGGCGTCAGGCAACTGAAGCAAGGCCGAATAGAGACGATTGATCGCTGCCCCGACCAACTCCGTATCTGGATTCAAAAACAAAACCACATTGCCGCGAGATTCTCGGAAGGCGCGATTGTTGGCTTTGGAAAAGCCCAGATTTTCGTGGCTTTGAATGAAACGGACTTGCGGGAATTCCTCTCGCAACATCTCACCGGCACCATCGAATGACGCAGAATCAATGACGATTATCTCGAAATCCAATTCTGAAGTCTCACGCAGTACGGAAGCAACGCACTTACGTAAATAGTCCTTGGATTTCCAGTTTACGATGATGATTGAAAGATCCATCGACCTGAAACTCGGCCGCCCCACTTTGCCCGCACGAATTTATTCGCCTCCTGATTAGCTCCGGCGGCGGCTCAAGTGTAATAGCGCCCCAATCGCGACGAGACTGAGCGCCGTCGGTTCGGGCACAGCAGAGATTGGATTCAAACCGGAAATTTGCAGAGTCACCTGCGGACTGCGTGGACTGTCACCCGCAAACGTCTCCGTGAGCATCGTGAGTTTATAGATATCGCTCTCCAGCAGTTCCCCTCCTAAAACCATGTCCGCCGAGACATCGTTCTGCATCAAATCGAAAACCGATATCCCGCCCACCGTACCGGATCGAAACGCCCATTCATAATTCCACACCTCTGTGCCGGTTGTGGTATTTACGAGACTGAGAACGCCGCGACTGGCATCCCACCAATGTCCATCAGCCGAAAACTCGAGTTGAAAACCCGTTGTGCCACTCATGATGGGTGAAAACCAGACCTCACAACTGGCCAACGCCCGCGATGATGTATTCCACGCCCCGGCCGCAGTCGCACTGGGCGTAAATGCACGCACCGAGAACGCACCCGCTGTCGCCTCTGCCAGCAACCCCTCGGTTCCCGTAAACGGATTGATCAAAATTGAATCACTCAGAAAATCCGCTGAATTAAGACTACGCGAAAAATCACTTTCTTCCGGCCACGACTGCGTCAACTGCAACTCAGTTGTATTCCGAACCTCGAAGATTGTGATACCTGCTGGTTCTGCCTGAGCCACGAACAACCCGGCAAATGGCAACATCAGCCATCGAATCCCCAGCAGTTTGAAATTTATTCCTCGAAGTTTGACCTGTGACATGCAGCGTTATCGTAACTTCTGGTCCGAAGCCGTCAAGCAACGGACGTTCGGTACTATTGGCCTCTGTTGTCGGGAAATCCCGCCAGAAAAACCCTGGTCTTACTCAGATTTTTAGCGTCCCGCTGGAGCCACGAGTGATGAATCTCTAATAAAGGCGCGATGCCAAAGCTCAAGCGACAACAGCAAATAAATATGTCGCGTACAATCATCCAATCCATCTCGATGACGGTCTAGAATCTGACGAATGTAATTCTGATCGAAGTAGATTCCCATCGCTGCATCCGAACTCAACAACAACTCCTCCAAGCGCGGCCGCATTGACGTCGCGAACCATTTACTCAACGGATGCGCGAAGCCTTTTTTCTTTCGATAAACTACTTCGCGTGGCAGCCATTTCAGCAGCGCCTTTTTGTGTAAATATTTTCCGGTAACGCCATTCAACTTGTAACGCAGCGGCAGACTTTCAATGAATTCCACAAGCCGAACATCAAGGAATGGCACTCGCACCTCGATGGAGTTAGCCATGGACGTCTTATCGCCCACCATCAGCAAATCATCAGGTAGATTGGCGCGTGTATCCATGTAAAGCATTTGCGAAACAGGGTCCAGGTGCTTCACATCTTCCTGCAATCCACGCAGCGCTTCCTTGGTCCGATACGCCTCCGCTTCTGAACCGATTGCCAACGGGCCACGAAAGAGATTCATCTTCATGTCCGCGCTGAAAAAGGAATACACCTTTGCAAACCGGGTCAACATATCCGGTTCCCCCAATGAAATCAGCCCCCGCTTCAGTCGCTCCATTCGTCCGGGCATTCGCGCTAACAACGGACCAACTCCGCGCGTCACAACTCCTGGCAGCCGACTGTAGATAGAAGAAAATTTCACTCCGACGTAACGACCATATCCGGCCCACGGTTCATCCGCCCCCTGTCCGGTTAACGCCACTTTTACTCGTTCACTTGTAATTTTCGAAACAAAGTAAAATGCAGGCGCAGCTTCGTGTCCGACCGGCTCTTCAAGGTCAAGCATGTAACGGTCGAAGTAATTGAAGTAGTCCTCGTGCGACACCATCATCGAGTAATGATCCGCACCGAATTCCTTCGCTGTTACGGCTGCATCAGCAATCTCGTTAGTGCGCTCTCCTCCTTCGAATCCGATTGTAAAGGTCTGCACCGGCCCTGATGCATATTGCCGCATGATCGCCAACAACACTCCCGAGTCTACGCCGGAACTCAAAAATAATCCCAACGGAACATCACTCCGCAATTGCAACTTCACCGCATCTTCCAGCAGCGACTGATACTCCGCGATCAAATCGCTTTCCCGTATTCCTTCCCGGTGTTTGGGCACCCAATTCCAGAACCGTTGAATTTTTGTGCCACCTTTTCGACAGTGCAACGAGTAGCCTGGTGGCAATTTGAAGATAGATTTGAATAGTGTCTTGGGCGACGGCACGTAGCGAAACGTGAACAACTCAGCTAACGCACCCGTGTCCACTTCACGCGGGCAGCCCGGATGCAACAACAGACATTTGATCTCCGAGGCAAAGACCAGCCTGCTGCCGATCATCACATAATACAGCGGCTTGATACCCAGGTGATCCCGCGCAATAAACAACTCCCGCTTGTATCCATCCCAAAGCGCGAAAGCGAACATCCCATTGAATCGCTTAACACAATCAGGTCCCCACTGCTCGTAGGCATGCACGATCACTTCAGTATCCGACTTGGTCTTGAAGTGATGTCCCGCTGCCTCCAGTTCGGCGCGTAACTCGACGAAATTGTAAATTTCGCCGTTGAAAACAATCTGAAGTTTACCGTCTTCGTTTCCAATCGGTTGTGCACCACCACCAAGATCAATGATACTTAATCGCCGATGCCCAAGCCCGACTTCGTTATCAATGAAACAACCGTCGCCATCCGGACCGCGATGCCGAATGGTTTCCGTCATCGCCGCCAGAACGTCGCGATCAATCGGCTTTCCGCTCAGATCAAAAACTCCACAAATGCCGCACATGCAATTCAGGCGGTTCGAAACCGAAACAGCCGTTTCAATTTGCCGCGTTGTTCAGTTCTCAAGAATGTGATCATCTCCGGTGACATCGCGACGGGCTTCCTGCTCAAAGCGCTGCTGAAATAACCCCACAAGGCAACCAGACTACCAACCAAAAGCGGACGTTCGCGAAAACGATAGAGGCAACGCATGCAGAAAAACATCGGACTGTAGCCCAACGCGTAGAGACGACGGCCTTCCTTGAGGCGAGACTTCAACGGACTTGCCGTCGCCGAGCCGGTAAAGCGATGCTCACGCGCCTGTAATTCAGGAAACGTGCGCGTTTCCCATCCACTCATTCGTGCAGCGATCTCAGCAGCCGTATCAATTCCTCCCAACGGCAGCGCTCGATAACCGCCAATCTGCTCGAAACACTCGCGCCGGAACAACTGCACGGCTCCCGCGACACTATCGAGCGCCACTTCCTGGCTCACAAATTTCCCGCGAATAGTGGTATGAACCATCCCGCCAGCAATTCCGAGCCGTGGATTATTTTGAAACCGTTGAACCAGATTCGCGAAGTAATCCGGGTCGACGGACATATCCGCGTCCAGATTTCCGACGAACTCGTAATCCAGTCCGTGAACGCGTTCCAATCCGGCATTGAACGCCCGCACTTTGTTTCCAAAATGGCGACCGGCAGCTCGCTCCAGATTCACAACCTCGATGAACGGATACTTCTTCGCGTACCCTTCGATGACCTCGCGCGTGCGGTCCGTTGAAGCATCATTCACCACCACCCATTTCAATGGACGCAACGTCTGCGCCACTATGGATTCCGCCGGATGAACAATCAACGCCTCCTCGTTGTGGGCTGGCGTAATGATAACAAACTTCGGCATGAAGAATGGCCAAACCTAAGCTCGCTCGATCAACACATCCACAATGCGTTCAGCGGCTTTTCCGTCCCAAAGCGGCGGAATTCTGGACGCCTGCGCCGGCTGTTTCAACACCGCATCAATATCCGCATCCAGCGCGACAACCGTCGTCAGTTTGTTGCTTCCGTGCGTCAGCGTTACCGGGCGTTCGGTATTTGGCCGCAATGTCAAACAAGGTGTCTTGAAATACGTGCTCTCTTCCTGCAGCCCACCGGAATCCGTCAAAACGAATCGTGCAAATTCCGTCAGATACAAGGAATCGTGATAGCCCACCGGTTCGATAATTCGCAACCCTGGCACACCTTCCAGTGCGATACCAAATTGACCGCACATCTTGCGAGTGCGCGGATGCATCGGAAAGACAACCGGCCAATCTTTGGCGATGCGTTTTAACGCATTCATAATGGTCGTCAGACTTTCTTGCTGATCCACGTTCGATGGACGATGCAGTGTTACGTAAACGAAGTTCTTCGGTTTGAGTGCCAGTGTTTCTGAAATTTTGCTCGCGCGCGATTTTTCGAGATTGCTCACGAGCGAATCGATCATGACGTTGCCAACTAATTTAATTTTCGATTCGGGAACGCCCTCTTTCCGGAGGTTTTCGTCACCGTCAGTAGAAGGCGTCAGCAACAAATCCGCAAGCGCGTCAGTAACGATGCGATTGATTTCCTCCGGCATATTGCGATCAAAACTGCGCAACCCCGCTTCCACGTGCGCCACCTTGATTCCCAGCTTCGAACAAACCAACGTGCAGGCCATGGTAGAATTCACGTCGCCGACCACCACGACCCAATCCGGCTTTTCCTGCACACAAACCGGCTCGAACTTAGTCATGATATTTGCGGTTTGCACCGCGTGTGAGCCGGAGCCGACCTCCAGATTAATGTCCGGCGCGGGGATGCCCAATTCTCGAAAGAAGATATCGGACATCTTTTCATCATAATGCTGCCCAGTGTGCACGAGTTTGTAGCTGAGGCTCGTTCCGTTATTCGCACTCGATTCTGCACGCGTGCGAATGCAACGGATAATTGGAGCGACCTTCATAAAATTTGGTCGCGCCCCGGCGATAATGATAATTTTGATTTCCCTGCTCATGGCGGAGTCACAGCTTCTGAACCGGCGTTTTTCTTATTTCCAAATTCATGCTTCATGATTGCTTCAACATGCTTAATGATGTCCGCCAAAGCTCTTCGCGACGTCGATGTTTGAACAGTGGTTTTCTCTCGTCGTTGCAGGAGGATTTTTTTGTGCACGTCTTCCAGTTTCTCAATCAGGACCATTCGTCCTTCTTTTTGCAGATGCCGATCCAGCACGCCGATCTTGCCACGAAAAATACTGTAAACCGGCACACCGAGCGCAGCAGCTTCGCGATTCATCGTTCCGCCACCGCTGACAACAAGATCGGAGTGCCAAAGCAGATTCAATCCATCAACCGCTTCCTTCGGAACGATGACTTTTGATTCGTTAAACCATTGCGGAAAATCGCGGCGAATCTGCGCTTCCTGATTTTTATTACGCGGCAAGAGCACGGCTTTGGTGTTCGGCGTAGCTATAAGCCGCTGCATGAATTCGACGAAAAACGTTTCGCTTTCCGGATTATGGTAATGCGCTTCGTTGGCTGGGGGCCGAACGGTTACGATAACTTTCTCAGGATCCAGATCCAGTTGTTTCGCGAGTGTTGGATCAGGTTTGAAGTCCGGGGCGTAAACATCTTCTTTGATGCCATCATAGGCTTTGACTCGTTCGGGATGTTTACATTGCAAGTCGGCGGAAAGTAATACCTGCGGGACAATTTCCCACCGCGGTTGCAACAGCCACGGCGTTTCCGCAAATTCGTAATCCATCACCATCACCGTCGGAATGCGAAGGAGATTGCAAATTAGAATCTGCGAGCGGGAACCGTGAGACAATGCGAGGTCCGGCCGATGACTCATCACGGTCGGAAGCAATTGCAGACTGCGCCAGCCTAATCCCCATACTTTTCGGAAGCGATTTTTCCCGTAGTGCTGCCCGACCTGCTTGGGTTTGAGGCCCATTTTCGCCGCCAACTCGCAAACCTGAAAAGCGTTTCGCGCGGTGAGGATTACCACGTGTCCGCGCGATTCAAGCTCCCGAATAATCGGTTTGAAGAAAGGAACGTGCGGCGTGTTATCCAGATCAATCCAGATTTTCATTAAAACGAGACAGTTGACGGTGACAACGTCGCCCGCAAGACAGACTTCGTCCCCGTCAGTTCGCACTCTTGGCACGAACTGAAAACGAGAATTGCACTGTCTTTACGCATAAAAGCTCCCGATGTCGCCCTTCCGAAACTGCCTAATCGCAGCAAAATCAGCAGCTTAGGTGCCGTTGCCGAGTGAAGGCTAGTATTGGGCAAGCCATTCGGGCACAGGGTTGTGATATTTGTTTAAAATAGCGGCCACCTTGGCACGCGATTCCCGAAGTAATCCACAGGCTTCTTTGGCCGTATAATCTTTGGTTCGACCAGCCTCAATTACGAACAAAACCAGATCCATTCGACCGGACAAACGCGGAGTCATACTGGCAGGCGTAACCCGGTCCATATCGAAAACGACATAATCATAAGCGTCCGCCTTCAACCTGGGAGATGAGTTGTCGAATTCCGGGAAAATTCCCGCGAGTCGATCATGACCATTGGAAGACTGGCGCACTTTCGTTAGCGACAGATTCTCATTCTCGGATTTTTCAGCGTCTTCCTCAGGCGCCAAGGAAGGACCATAACCAGGCTTCCCTTTGTAAAAGGACCGCATGACGGATTGTTCCGAACTCGAATCCACCAGAAGAACCGCACCATTCACTGTTCGAGATAGTGACACCGCTAGTCCACTTGCAAGACTCGTCACCCCCGCCCCTTCGGTACACCCTGTGACTCCTACCAGCTTGGGTTTCACATCAGGCCCATTAACTTCAAAATGCGTGATTACTCGTTCCCGCAACCCTTCGATGTGCGATTGCATCAGATTATCAGGAGCCCAGCCCGCCAGTGAGAAATTACCGGCCTGCTCTGTCTTTTCAGTGCGCTGAAGTTTACGATTTTTATTGCGGGCACTGGCTGCGGAAGCAGCACGTTCCACATCGTGAATCGTTAACACGACAGGCAAATGCAAGGCGCGTACAATCTGCGACGGTCGGCGAATCGTCCGATCCAGCACCATATCCATCAAGAAAGCCAATCCGACACCCAGCCCGGCACAACCGACAAATGCCGCGCCAACGAGTTTCAGCATTTTCTTTTTGTTCAATGAAGGTGGCGTGGGCGCTTGCAGTGGTTTGATGTTAGGAATTTTTCCCGAACCGGTGTCATCCCGTTTCACCGTATCAATGCTATCGGTGTAATAATCGTAATCCGCCTTTAACGATTTATGCACGCGTTCCAGATCGGCCAACTCCCGTTCCGTTTCCATCAATTGAAACGATTCCTGGGTCAAATTAACGGCCATTGCTTCATTGGCTTCAATAGTCCGTTCCAATTTCTTGAGCGTGAGCAGTTCAGTTTCGAGATCGACCCACGGAGAGTTGGTTGAACCGCTCGCACGTGCGGTCACCACGGCATAGTTCGTCAAGACTGGAAACTCACGTTCAAGCGCTTCCTTCAATTGGAGTTGCTGGTTCATCTTCACGTCCAATCGCAACACACTCGGATGATTGGTTGTGACATCCTGCTCGAAAAGCATCGTGCGTTTTCGCTGCTTGATCTCTTCGATATCACTCAGAACATCGGAATATTTGCTGACGGCTTCTGACGGCAGGCTGGTCGCTTGCAGTTCATTAATCGTTTCGCCTAATTGCCCCAACTCGGCTTTACGGCGAGAAAGTTCGACCTTGGCCTGAATTGTTTTTGTCTGAAGATCAATCAGCTCTTTCGCTACCGCCTCACGACGTTGTTTTAGATCCGGCGCTCCCGCTTTGACTTTGAGTGCGGTAATCCGCTCTTCAACTTCCGCGAGCTTTTGGCCTGCTTCATTCCGCTTCGCCTCAAACTCCTCCACATCCGGCAGCCGTAATTTTTTATGGCGGTGCATGTAAACCTCCATAATTGCCTGCAAAATCGGTTGAACAATCTCGGGATCGCGATGCGCGAAAGTGATGGAAAGCGACATCGTCTTGGGCGGTGCTACGGAAATTCCGCCCGCTACCACTCCGGCGGCCGCGAGCAGATTACTGCCGCCACCATACGCCGCCAGAATTCGCTCCGGTCCAATCACTGAAGCGACCTTTGTCGCTGTATCAAAACTCCGCAGAATGTCGGCTTCCGTATCCAACTGCATCGTGCCGCCAGCACCGGTAGGAGTAAAACCGGTCACCGGATCGTTGGGATTCACTCCAGGAATTTCCACCACCCAGGGTAGATATACCTGAGCGGTTGATTCGTAGTTGGGTGGTTTGATAAATCGGACCGATCCCGCCGCAATGATCCCCAGCACGACAGAACTCAATATGAGAATCTTGTGACGGAAGATCGTGAACAGAATATCGCCCACCGCCAGACCGCCCGCGGGCGCGGCCTCACCTTCTACCCCCGGATGGACTTCAGATTTCATATGCGATGTCTGACCCTATCTTGCGAAATTCGACTCAAATACTAAATAATGAAAAATGTCGGAAAAGAACCGCGCCGATTACGGATAAACCACAATCGGCGCGTCTTTGAATCCGATGTTAAACAACTCCTCGAACAATAGAAGCATCACCGCCAATTCACGGTGCTGAGCGAATCACTTTAGCGGGATTGCCCGCTACCACAGCCCCGGGTGGAACATCCTTCGTCACCACACTGCCCGCACCCACAATCGCCTTCTCTCCTACCGTGATTCCACACAAGATGGTCGCCCCCGAACCAATGGACGCTCCTTGTTTCACCAGGGTCGCATCACACTTCCAATCTGCTTCGGTCTGCAATTTGCCGTCTGCATTGGTAGCTCGAGGAAAACGATCGTTAATGAAGGTCACTCCATGACCGATGAAAACTTCGTCCTCAATCGTCACTCCTTCGCAAATGAAGGAGTGACTTGAAACCTTGCACCGCGCACCGACCCGGGCGCCTTTCTGAATCTCAACAAACGTTCCAATCTTTGTGTCGTCTCCGATGGAACAACCGTAGAGATTCGTGAAGGCGAACACCTTGACCCGCTGGCCAAGTTTCACGTCCGGAGCAATGCGCTGGTAAAGCTGATCCGGCGCACTCACGCGGCCACCATTTTTACGGCAGGCAACACCTTGCCATTACCGTTGTGTCCATTGCTCTTGCCATTGAAATGTCCGTTGCCGACCAGAACTTTCTGTTCCAATGACACGGCTTCGCCCTTGAGCGCCAACGATTGGCTCGACGCTTCGAGAATGCGCACGACTTCCAAACCGGCACGACCGCTGGTGATTGGCGTCGCTTCGCCGCGAATGCAATCGACAAAATGCTGGCATTCCAACTTCAGCGGTTCGTCCTGCTTGATGTACGGAATGTAAGCATCACCGTAGTGGTACGAATACGTGAATTCCGCGAACGAATCGTAGTGCGCCGGCACTTCCACGCGCGCGTCGTAAATCTTCAATTTTTCCAACGGCTCGGTGTCATCATAAACGATCATACGCCGCGAACCTACGACGGTCATCTGACGGACCTTTTTCGGATCGAGCCAACTGTTCTGAATGAACGCACAACGATTTTTCTTAAACGTCAAATACATCATCGTCACGTCTTCAATGTGACGATTCACATGACTGCTGCCCTGGCAGGAAACCGCCGACGGCTGTTCGTCCAGCAGATGCAAAATGATGGAGATATCGTGCGGCGCGAGATCCCACGCGACGTTGATATCTTTCTGGAACAAACCGAGATTCAATCGGCGCGCAGAAATATATTGCACTTCACCGATGTCTCCAGAGTCGATAATTTCCTTCATCCGTCGCACCGCCGGCGAGAACAGAAAGGTGTGACCAACCATCAACGTGAGGCCTCGTCCTTCCGCCAACGCCACGAGTTCTTCGGCTTCGGCCACCGTACGCGCCAACGGTTTTTCAACAAACACATGTTTGCCAGCGAGCAAAGCTGCCTTGGCCATCTCGTAGTGGAAACGGACTGGTGTGGCGACAACAATCGCATCCAACTCCGGATCTTCGAGCAGATTGGAAAACTGGTTAGTAGTGGCAACATCGTGATGCAGCTTGCGCATGTGTTTCAAACGCTGCTCACTCGTGTCACAGATCACTTTGAGTTGGCAATCCGACGCCTGCCGCAAGTTTCGGATCAGATTGGGACCCCAATAGCCACAGCCAACGACACCGACTTTGATTGTTCGTGTGATTGATTTCATAGTTTTATTTTTCGACTGAATTGGCGAGCGAGGGGGAGCGGCTTAGCTCGCCAAATTGATACCGGGAGCGACCTGTCGAGAGGCCGATGCCCGAACCACTGTTTGTGTGGAAATTTTGTGACTTGATTCGCCTTTTTGCTGATTCTCTCGACGCTTTGCGCGGCGCTGATCCAGGCATTGACCGATGAGCGCCGGAGCCGTCTTAAACATAATCTTGAGGTCCAACCAGAGATTCATCCGCTCGGAGTATTCGATATCCAATTGAATCATCTGCTTAAAGGTCGTGCGATTCTTACCGCTGACCTGCCACAATCCGGTCAAACCAGGCACCGCATCGAAGCGGCGCTTCTGCCACGGCTCATACATCTCGTACTCGTATCCCACGCACGGACGCGGACCGACGATGCTCATTTCACCGCGCAACACGTTGATCAATTGCGGAAGT
>Ga0065721_10049256_pt1 | contig 40044 bp, 27 predicted proteins | sample Mesricmetagenome_FD_59108 | JGI IMG/M metagenome (GOLD analysis project Ga0065721, IMG submission 59108) | Mesophilic microbial community from rice straw/compost enrichment Sample: eDNA_1 v2 (version 2) | ecosystem: Engineered > Solid waste > Grass > Composting > Bioreactor | place: USA: Davis... | reverse complement strand
GGTGGCGGCGGCATCGGTGGCGGCGGTGGCTTCGGCGGTGGTGGCGGCTTTGGCGGTGGCGGTGGTGGCGGCTTCGGCGGTGGTGGTCAGAATGGTCAGAATGGCGGCGTCATGACGATTCCACGTGTGGCCGTGACCGGTGGCACGACTGGTGGTGGTGGCAATCAGGGCGGCAATAACGATTCTGGCAGCGGATTGTCCTTCGTTTCCCGCACCAATTTGACTTCTGCGGTTCAAACAGCGGTCATCAATTTCTTCGCCTCGGTGGGCGTGGATCTCAGCCCGCAGAATGGGAAGAACGTTTTCTGGAACGACCGCGAAGGAACCTTGATGGTTCGTGCGACCTCACAGGAGTTGGACGTGATCGAAGCGGCGATTCAGACGCTGAACATCGCGCCGCCGCAGATCAACGTGAAATCCAAATTTGTCGAAGTCACCCAGAACGACAGCAAGGCGCTTGGTTTCGACTGGTATCTTGGTAACTTCCTTGTGGGCGGAAAGTCCATCGGAGCGTCGGGTGGGAGTGCGCCGACATACGCCGGAAGCCCGTCCACGGCCAATCCCAGTGGAGAATTTCCAGGAAGTGTGGATGGAGGAACCGCGATCCCCGTCAGCGCGACCGATCAACTCATAACCAGTGGAATTCGGAATTCCGCGCCCGCTATCGGAACATTGACGGGCATCCTGACCGAGCCTCAGTTCCGGGTTGTACTTCGAGCGCTGGAACAGCGCGATGGTGCCGACGTTTTGACTGAAGGCCATGTGACGACCCTGAGCGGACGTCAGGCTCAGATTCAGGTGATTGACTTGCGCTTCATCGTTACGGCAATTCAGGTTCAGACTGACACGGGTGGCGGTGGCGGTGTTGCTGCCGGCGGCACGGGTGTGGTGTCCACGCCAGGATTTCAGTCGATTACGCCAATTCCAACTCCGATCCCGTTGGGACCGACTCTTGACGTGATTCCGTATGTCTCAGCTGATGGCTACACGATTCAGATGACGCTGATTCCGACTGTGACCGAGTTCGTCGGCTACGACGATCCGGGCCAGTTCGCCATTCAGACTCAAGGCATCGGTGGTGCTGGTGCGGCTCCGACCCTCACGACGCCGGTTGCGCTTCCACGTTTCCGTGTGCGTCAGGTCACCACGTCTGCCATCGTTTGGGATGGTCAGACTGTCGTGCTGGGTGGTTTGATCTCCGACAACATGATTCGCACGAAGGACAAGGTCCCGGTGCTTGGCGATCTTCCGTTCCTCGGCCGGTTGTTCCGCAGCGAATCCAACCAGACCCAGAAGAAGAATCTCGTGATCTTTGTCACGCCAACCATCATTGATCCGGCGGGAAATCGGGTGCACAACGACGAGGATCTTCCGTTTGCTCAAGAGGCCATCCCGTCTCAGGTAGCAGCTCAGTGATGCCAGCCGTGCAACCCGGCAACTCCGAACATATCTCTTGAAGATGAAAAGAAAAGAATTCGAAGGAAGGAGTAATATCCGCCGACTGAAGATAGGAAAATCGATCGTTGGTTCGCTTGCGATTCTGACAGGTTTGCTCGTATCGGTTGCTGCAGAACTGACACCAGTCAATGGAGAAGTTCGCGTTGCTGGAGGGCTTCCCGGAGATCAGAGCAACCCCGCTGTGGCTGGGTCTCCTGAAGGTGGTTTTATGGTGTGGGAGGATAACTCCGTAACTCCCCTGGGTATGCGGATCAAAGGCATTCAAATTGATTCCCAGTTCCAACCGATCGGAAATCCGTTTGTTTTGAGCAGCGCCTATAAGTCCAAAGCGACAGGAGATCAGTCACGTCCTCGCATCGCGACATTTCCTGACGGTTCTGCTGTTGTGGTGTGGCAGCAGGCTGGACTCGGTAAGAAGGCGGCGAGCCAGGTGTTCGCCCGCTTTTTCAGCGCGTTGGGAAAACCGATGAAGAGTGACATTCGTGTCGGAAACTCTCCCAAGAGCAATGAACGCGATCCATCCGTCGCCGTATTGTCGAACGGTGGCGTGGTTGTTGTCTGGTCTGCTTTTGATCTTGATGGAAGCATGGACGGCGTTTTCGCCCAGTTGTTCAGCCCGGCGGGCAAAAAGATCGGAAAGCCTTTTCGAGTCAATGAGCACACCGTCTTGAATCAGCGTCAGCCTGATGTCGCAGCTCTCCCTGACGATGGATTTGTGGTTGCCTGGACTTCGGAACTGCAAAGCTCAGCCTCAAGCATTGATGTTTATGCGCGCCATTTTTATAGCACCGGATTGCCGGCAGCAGGTGAGTTTCGTGTCAGCCAAACGACGAGCAATGCGTGCGCTAATCCCGCTGTGGTCAGTTTTGCGGATGGCGGATTTGCTGTCTTCTGGAGTCAGCGTGATGACATTTTGAGTCTTGCCTCGTCTTCGGGAGTTAAAGCACGGACTCGTTCGGCGAATGGATGGGATGTTTACGGACGGCATTTGCCGCCAGCCTTGGTTTACTCCAGCTCCCACACTGCGCCTAATGCCTTCAGGGTTAATTCAAATTCCTACGGCGATCAATTCGCTCCCAGAGCGGCAACGGCCGGTTCGAACTGCATGGTGGTTTGGACAAGTCTGGGGCAGGACGGTTCTTATGAAGGAATATACGGGCAACTGTTGAGCAGTTCGGGCGCTTTCCAAGGCGGAGAGCTGAAATTGAATTCCACGACACTTGGGCCTCAAATTCATCCGGCCGTGGCCTCCAATGGCGACGCTGGATATATTTCAGTCTGGAGTTCATTGACGGGGTCGTCTGGATTCCCGATTTCAGTCAACTTCGACATTTTCGCTCAAGTTTACCTTCAATCTTCTGGTCTCTGATTATGCGATTCGTATTCGGACTGTCATTCGCGGCTCTGCTGACACTTGCCAACAGTGCCTGGTCGTTTTCTCTGCACGGCCCCTTCGAAAGCTGGCAAACAGATGCTATCGGTTACCAGATCGAAACAGAGGACGCCGGGGATGAGATTGGTGGCCCAATGAACCTTGGAGAAGAGTACCGATGGAACGTAAAGGTGATCACATACGGTTTCGATCCTTCCTTCGTAAACTACTTTGGCAAGAAGGGAATGGATGAAATTCGCAAGGGAATGAATGTCTTCAATGCGCTGCCGAGTTTTTCAAAGATGAGCGCAAATCTGAATGAGTATCCGATGGATCCTCGCCGCCGTAATTTGAGGGCTCAATCGCTTTTCCTCTATGACCTTAAATCCAAAGCCATGGCGGCCGTAATAGAGGAGTTGGGTCTTGGGAATCCTTATGATTACGTCTGGGCGCTTCGGGACAAGGTTGCGCTTCAACCGGACGGCTTCTCGTACCAGGTGATCATGCGAAATTTTGATCCGGCCACTGCGTTACCGTCTCGTCATATCAATGGAACGATGTATAGCTACATTGTTCTCGATCCGGTTCCCGATTTCGACGTGGATTTCGCAGATGCGGTTGACTACTCCGTTGATCCACTTAGCCCCCGCCCGACAGCTGTTGCGGCAAGTTTTTCCAAGTATAGTTTTCACAAAAGTCAAATCTATGGAGATTTCTTTGTTGGGCTGAGTCGAGACGATGTGGGCGGGTTGAGATACCTTTACTCCAAGAACAACAAGAATATTGAAACACTTCCACCTGGAACGCTCGGGTCGGTTGGTGGCGGTGCATGGGCTCCCGTCTCTGGGACCAATACATTGGTTGATTCCGCATTGCGACCTGGAATCGACAAAATTGTGTTTCAGGAGCTTAAGTTTGATTCGGGGGGGTATGGCGGCTTCACCGCTCGGACCAACCGGGGAACCGATGTTTATATCTTGAACAATCGCCAGATCAAGCAAGGGATTGCCCGGCCTTTGGAGCTTCCTGACATCGTCTTTGCGGCTTCTGACCAGAACCGTAGTTTGCTCTTCCGCACAGATACAACCGGCTGGATCAACAATGCAGCAACGAATTCTCCTGGTGGTTCAGGTGAAGTGACGATTTCTGGAGGCCCGGGAACAATCGTCCCACCGGTGGTCATTACATTCAACAAAGTTGGTCCTTCTTTTATCAATCAGTATTCGGGAAATTCGTTTTCGATGGACGAATCAAGCGGGTCTCCATTTTTCCTTTGGGCTTCGTTTGACGGATCAACCAATACTCCTTTCATTTACCCCCCTGACATTAACGGAAACAGCTACCCAATCGAGGAGTTGGAGCAGGTAATCTATGGTGGCGTGTTAACGACCATTCCTTAATCCGGTAAAGTTATGATTCGAGTTTTTCTTCTTTTCCTCGGTGTTTGCACTGCCGTAACGAATCTGGCTGGTGCCGCTCCGTTGCCGACCTACGTCAATAATTCAGTGGTCTCGTCCCCCCTTCAAATTCCGCAGGAGGTTGGAAACTTCGTGAATCGCGGGATCATAAGCATTTCGACGGCGACACCTTTTGAAACCTTCGGGACATTGAATTACACCAATGAGGGAAATGCTCCCTATTCAGGGTTGATCATTGGTCGAGGTGGATTTTCGTTCGCTTACAATCCTTTGACATCGGGAAACCGGCGATGGGCTTCATCTTTTTACAATGGTGAGCTCGCGGCAGTTGAAGCCGAAGATCCTCCCCCCCCCTCCCTTCTCCCACGTTCTATGCTGGGCAGCAGCCTTCTTCGCATTTGGGCGACAAATATTGTGACCGGGGGCGGATCGGAATATACCGGAAATCCAGGTGCCCGAGCATCCTTGATTGTTGGAGCGAATGGCTGGATGGACATATGGGGAGGAAATGTGGATGCCTCGCGAAGCGCCCTTCAGGTATTGCCTATTGAGAGTGTGGGAAGCGCGAACTCAATTGACCAGGGGGTGTTTTCTCCTGACGTGGCGATCGAAGATCGTGCTGCCGTCACTGGCGATTTCGCGCCGAATCCTCCCGCTGCACGTATGAATTCTGCGGCTCTTTGGAACGGCGCTGAGGCCACATCTTTGAGCGCACCAACCGTTGGAGCTTCCGTAGTTCCGTCGTTCAGACTCAATAATCCTCACGCCGGTTTTTACATTGCCGGTGATCCACAGACTCTCGGATCAATGACGGTCACTAATTTCATTGTAAATTTCGACCCCGCTTTCTTTACCCCGGTCAGCACGCGGGAGGTTCCGCAGACGAACTTCGTGATTGTGCCGAGATATTATTACGAGACCAACTCAGTGTTCACCACGAACTTTATCTCTGGAACTTTCGAGGTGGCACTTGGAGCGGTTACGAACATAGTGGCGTTGTTTACGAACGAATTTTCGTTTACGAACCTGTTCGCAACCAACCTTTTTACGACCAATATAGCGGTCATTACCAATACGATTATTGAAGGGAACATCTTTGATCCGGCTGCGGTCACAATGTCCACGCGGCAAATTCGCTTTTATACCAACACGATCAAAGGAGCCGTGTTTGTACAGGGGCCTCCTGGATTTACGGTTTCTCACGGCATTGGCAATCCGGGAAATCGGGCGGTGAATGGTGCCCAGGCATTTCAGGTTTCAATTGCCACTGCAGTGCCAAATGCGGCAACAGCCATGGACGAATTTGAAGCGATCATCGTTCAGGATACGCTTGCGCCTTTCGAGGAGCGTGGGCTGTTGGCCAATGTGCTTGGAGCGACTCGTCCTCCTCAAACGGGCAGCTCGCGTCCCGTGAACTTCATCGTCAGCCGCTCGCGAGGTGCCGACACCAACAGTGTCACAGGGTCTGGAACCAATACGCAGGGGCTTCTCAATATTCCGACAACGACTATCAGCGATCCACCGGCTGCCAACTTCTTCACCACCGTGGGATTGCGTGATCCTCGGTTTGCCTTTTTTGATTCCACTGGGACTGTCCTCAATGACAACGTCACCAACTCTGCGGCCGGAAACGGAAGTTACGCCGCTTACTCGGCATTCGTGGATAACATTGTGGAGCGAGAGATTAATTCTCCGTTTGCGTCAGAGACGAATCGCACCGGACGGATCACTATTACAGCGGACCGACTCAACCTCTCAGATACGCGCATAAGGGCGGCTGGTTACCTTTCCATCAAGACCCCGCATTTGATCCTGAACACCAACACGGTGATCGATTGCGAAAGCCTTACCTTTGATGTGTCATCCACCAACAGCACGCTGTTGTTCCGCAATCTGAGCAAGGATTACGTTCAGCGCCTCCGTGGAACAGTAACGGCCTGGAGTGCGGTATGGCAGAGTTCATCGTTCCTCATTCTGGACAGCTATGTTCTTACCAATGGAGCTGTCACCATTACCAACATAGTCGGCACGAACGAGGTCGTTTTAACAAATCTCGTTGCCGAACGCTCGATTCTCACAAACGAACTGTTTGTGCTTTATCACACTCTCATGGTGGACGGGCGAAATCTGGGAACCAATGTTCCGGTGTCGGTTCATGAGCTCACGATGCGCAATCCGAACGTGATCATGGATGACAATGCGACCGTGACCCGCAAATTTTTCACGACGGCGCGTAGCCTTACGTTGAACGGGGATCTGAATCTAACATTGACCGAGTCCGGCACTATCCCCGGACTGGCTCTCGGATCATGGTTCCGGACCAACGCACCCCAGCTGGCATTCTTCACGAATAACGGCGATCTATATGTTCCGGGCGAAGCCCATTTCGGAGATGACGGGGGTGGCGCATACAGCACATGGGTGAATCGTGGATCCGTTTTGAGCAGCAGCGTTCATTTCGACAGCAGCTATTTTGCGAATGAGGGAACCATTCAAGCATATGCGGGAGTTCTGACAATGCAGGGTGGTTCGGGCTGGCTTGGAGGTGGCGCCAGTCTCTCGGAAGGTGACACGACGATCAAATCCAGGAATCTGCAGCTCGCTTTGTATGGGTTGTATTCGTTCGCCGGTCTCAATCTCTGGGTTTCAAATCATCTCTCTGATCTTGGAGCGGACTATCCAAATCAGTTGGAGACGCTGAATGGATTTAATCTATGGGTGAAGCCGACAACCGGAGATCTTCTTGGAACATGGTTCCAGAGCGTTGCTCCCAATATTCCGTTCCCGCGTCCGATTCATCGATGGTCCGGAGTGGATCGCGGCGCATCACCCGGCGGTTTCGTTGACAATGCCGCGATTGGAATTCTTACGCTGAACACGACCAACCACCTTAATCCGTCCAGCCCTCGTTTCGTGTTCCGTGGAACAGGCGTCAACAACGCGATGTATGTTGACCTTCTTGATCTTTCCCAGCTCGAAGACTATGCAAGCCAGCTCATTATTGAGCCGAATTTGACCATCTACTATGCCCGAGCGGATCTTTCCTTCAATCCGCCCGACGTGGACGGAGTTCCGCAGACAGCTGAAGAGTTCCTGGATGGCCAGTTTGGCGGACGTTTGCGCTGGGTGCCGGGCTTCGCCGGACCGAACAGTTCGACAATGGTTACCATCGATGGCGAGTCTGTCGTGGTCAATTCAGGCCTGGCTCAGAGCTGGAGCAATCGCGGAATCGATCCTTCGACTGACTTCCAACGACGCGCTCTTTCGCTTGAAGTCTATGGAAACGGCACGGTCAATCCGTTCGCGGACGGCCAGTTGTTGATTGTTGGCACGACGAATACGATCACTGCCCAGCCGGGACCTGGAGCCAAATTCCTGGGTTGGTTCGGCTCGATTGAAAGCACGTCCCCTGAGCTGACCTTCACAATGGAAGAAGGGCTCAATCTGATAGCGGTGTTCAGTTTTGCGCCGCAGGCGGCGACCTACACCGGGCTGTTCATGGATGAAACCAACAGCCTCGAGCTTGATCGCGCCGGTTCGATCACCATCACCACCACCAAGAGCGGAAAGTATTCAGGTTTCGTTCAGCTCGCTTCGGGCAAGTACTCTCTGTCCGGTCAGTTGGATGAAGGTGGCTATGATGCCCGCAGCATCGGCCGGGCAGGTCTGTATATGGAAATTCAGGCCGGCGCCGACAAAATTTATGGCACAATTGGCAACGGGGATTGGACCGGTGTCATTGACGCAAACCGGGTGATTTTTGATGGGAAAGTGAATAAGGCTCCTCATGCAGGACGATATACAATCGTATTCCCGGGTTCTGGTGACGTGACGAACATCTTCCTTCCGGGCGGGGATGGATTCGGAACAGTCACGGTCGATGCCCGAGGCAATGTCAAGCTGGCAGGTTCGCTCGCAGACGGCACCAAGATCAGCCAGTCAACAACGATATCCGGGGAAGGTTACTGGCCGTTGTTTGTCGGCCTGAACAAGGGGCAGGGCCATCTGATCAGTTGGCAATCATTCGCTGATGCCGGAGGCGACGTGGCCGGTACTTATAACTGGATCAAAGCGCCATCCGGATCGGCACTCTATTCCGATGGATTCAATCATACGGCTAACGCATTCGGTTCCCGTTTCAATCCGTCGTTGTCGTTGAACACATTGTTCCCAGACGCTCTCGTGGAGCTGACTGGGGCCGGATTGACATCCAATCTGAATGCAAATGTGCTGATCTCAGGAAAGAACAAGATTACGGTCATTGGCCCGAACAAGGTCACCTTCTCCTTCAACAAGGCGCAGGGGACGTTCAAAGGTCGCATGCCGGTTCCGGACTCTCGCAAGCCGATCAACTTTAACGGAGTGGTGCTGCAAAAGCATGGCTTCGGCTCGGGTTACTTCCTTAACTCGAATCAGAGCGGCAGAGTGGTCATACAACCGGCCCCTTGAAGGATGCCTTTCCCAAAGGCTTGCCGCTCGCAGGAGTGGCAAGCCTTTTTTATTTGTGATTACTTCGAGCAATGGGACCTATGATGGCAACAGGAATTACCGGCGGAGTTGGCATGGGGAAGACCACGGTTGGAAATCTTCTGGGAGAATTGGGATTTCTGGTGATCGACACCGATCAACTCGCACGTGAACTGGTCGTTCCGGGGCAACCTGCCCTGGAGGTAATCCGAACGGCATTCGGGGAGGAGATTATATCCCCTTCCGGAGAATTGGATCGCCACAAGTTGGGTTCGATCGTGTTCGCCGATAGCGAAGCCCGGTTGCGGTTGGAACGCATACTTCATCCATTGATACGCCAACGATGGCGGGATCAACTTGATATTTGGAGGCGACAAAATGTTTCCAATGCCATCGTTCTTGTGCCTCTCCTGTTCGAGGCAAATCTCGCAGCGGATTTTGACCGGATTCTTTGCGTGTGTTGCTCGCGCGAAACACAGGAACAACGGTTGTTGAATCGTGGCTGGAAAAAGGAAGAGATTGCCCGCCGCATCGCCGCTCAATGGCCCGTGGAGAAGAAGATGAGCCTCGCGGATTATGTCATCTGGACGGAGGGAGATCTCGAAGTAACCGCCGAACAGGTGCGCCGCATTTTTCATTAGGGTTCTTTTCGGGTATCGGTTTGGAAAGGCTCTGCTACATTTCGGCGCATGGTATTGACCCAAGACGAGCTGAGAAGTCTGGTTGAGGTGAATCATCGTTCCCCGCATCAGTTGCTGGGAATGCATCCGCTGGGTGATGGTTCCGGGCTGGTGGTGCGCGCGTTTGTGCCGGGCGCGACGAAGATCGAGGTTCAACCGACGCACGAGAAGAACAAGCCGGCTTTCAAGCTGGAACGGGTTCACGGGGCGGGAGTGTTCGAAGGCGTCACCCGGGCGGCAAAGGAAGTTTACGCCTACGACCTGGTCATTACGGACTCGCAGAAGAATCAGAGGCGCACGCGCGATCCGTATTCGTTTCTTCCTACGCTGAGCGAGTCCGATCTTTACCTGTTTGGCAAAGGTGACGAACGCCGCATTTACGAAAAGCTCGGCGCTCAGCTGCGCACGATCGATGGCGTTCACGGAACGAGTTTTGCCGTCTGGGCGCCCAATGCGCAGCGCGTGAGCGTTGTTGGCGATTTCAATCATTGGGACGGACGCTGCCATCCAATGCGATCGCTAGGGCCTTCAGGCGTTTGGGAAATTTTCATTCCGGGTGTTGGTGAAGGCGCGCATTACAAGTTCGAGATCAGGAATCTTCACGGGCAAAACGTCCTGAAAACCGATCCCTACGGCTTCTTTTTCGAAATCGCTCCGAAGAACGCAGCGATCGTGTGGAACAATCGAAAGTTCGAGTGGAGTGACGAAGCCTGGCTGACGCAGCGAAAGCAGCGTGATCCGTTGCGCTCGCCCATCAGCATCTACGAGGTGCATCTCGGTTCCTGGCGAAAAAAAACCTCGAGCGAATCGTTCGGGTATCGGGAACTGGCCGGACCGCTCGTGGACTACGTGAAGCAGATGGGTTTCACGCACGTTGAATTTCTGCCCATCGCGGAACATGCGTTTTATCCCTCCTGGGGTTATCAGGTGACCGGCTTTTATGCGCCGACCAGCCGTTATGGAACACCCGAAGATTTCAAGTTCCTGGTCAATGCGCTCCACAACGCCGGCATCGGGGTGATCGTCGATTGGGTGCCTGCGCATTTTCCGCGCGATGACTGGGCGCTGGCGCGTTTCGATGGAAGTGCCCTCTACGAGCACGAGGATCCGCGCAAGGGAGCGCATCAGGATTGGGGAACATTGATCTTCAACTTCGGCCGGCATGAAGTCAGCAATTTCCTCATGGCGAACGCGCTGTTCTGGTGTGACCAGTTTCACGTCGATGGTCTGCGCGTGGATGCCGTCGCGTCGATGCTTTACCTCGATTATTCGCGCAAGCAAGGGGAATGGATTCCGAACCAATACGGCGGACGCGAGAATCTGGAGGCGATCGATTTTCTTCGGAAGTTCAATCACATCACGCACGTCGAGTTTCCCGGCGTGGTGACGATTGCCGAGGAATCGACGGCGTGGCCGCAGGTGACACGGCCGCCTTATCTCGGCGGGCTTGGATTTTCGTTCAAGTGGAACATGGGCTGGATGCACGACACGTTGAATTACTTCGCGCGCGATCCGGTGTTCCGGAAGTATCATCAGAACGATCTCACGTTCGCGATGTTGTATCACCATAACGAAAACTTCGTGCTGCCGCTCTCGCACGACGAAGTGGTTCATGGGAAACGTTCGTTGCTGGGGCGGATGCCGGGAGACGACTGGCAGCGTTTTGCAAATCTTCGAATGCTGCTCGCCTATCAGTGGCTTTTCCCTGGAAAGAAACTGTTGTTCATGGGCGGCGAAATCGGCCAGAGCCGGGAATGGAATGCGAACGGGGAAATCGATTGGTGGCTTCTGAACGCAGGGCCGTATCATGCGGGACTGCAGCGAATGATTGCAGACCTCAATCGGCTGTATCAGAGCGAACCTGGCCTCTGGCAGGGCGACTTCGATCTCAGCGGATTCTACTGGGTGGATTGCTCAGACACGGAAAACAGTGTGCTTTCCTTCGTGCGTCAGAATGCCGATCGAACCAGCGAAGTGATCGTTGTGCTGAATCTCACACCGGTTCCGAGATACAAATATCGCGTTGGTTTGCCGCGCCCCGGCAAATGGCTCGAGGTGTTGAACAGCGATGCCGGGATTTATGGCGGCGGAAATGTGGGAAACCTGGGCGGGGTGATTTCGGAGGACGTCAACTGGCACAACCAGTCGTATTCCGCGTTGATGACGTTGCCGCCGCTCGGTGTGGTGGCGTTCCGGCCGGAATAATCACGTCCAGCGGATTTCGCGGATTCCGTCGGAGGTCCGAAGTTCGTCAATCAGCTGGGTCGGCATGTCGGCAGCGTGTATCTGCTTGGATTTGACTTCGACTGAAAGAGTGACGATCTGCGACTCCAGATTGTAACGGAGCTTCATCCGTCTGGGCTTGAGTCCGAATTTCTTGAGATGCGAGCGTAACGATTGTTCCGTGATCGAATCGATGCTGGCCACGATTGTCAGAGTGGAATAGCGGTCGCTGGCAATGTGTTTTTCCAGTTTGGGCAGGAGGAGCAGACTTCCGATTGCGATTCCGAACCCGATGGCGCCCGGAATATAAAGTCCGCTTCCAAAGGCAACTCCCAGCACTGTGGCGAACCAAAGGCAGGCTGCAGTCGTCACGCCGCGAACCACGTTGTCGTGCCGCAGGATGGTTCCCGCACCGAGAAATCCAATTCCGGTCAGAACTCCCGCTCCCAGACGCGCCGGATCAGGACGCCACGTGCTGGTTCCAGTGCCGCTTTCGATGAACAGGGTTTCGGACACAATCATTGCCAATGCGGAAGCGACACACGCAAGAAGTGTTGTGCGCAACCCGGCTGGACGCCCGTGGGTTTCCCGTTCAATGCCGATCAATGCGCCCGCAACCGTCGCGGCCAAAAGCCGGAAAAAAATTTCAGACGTCGTCAGAGGTGCGATCATGGTCAAGTCCGACATGGTATCTGGGTTGGGTGTATTTCACCGGGGAGAGAGCGGAAGTCACGTCAAAAGAAGACCGGCGGCCTGCTTGCGCAAACCGCCGGGAACCAAACCCAATTCAGAAGACAGGGAACGAATAGCCGGTTGTATGCCAGTGAAGGTGGATCTAAACGCGCAATTTCTGTCGGCCCGCGGATTTTTCATAAAACCTCGAGATTCCTCGCGGAAAACCGTTGCATTACGGCCAAACCGTCTCGCGGTTCCTCCAAAGACTCCGCTGCTTCGCTCCTGTTTTCCTAATAATTTGAATTCGGTGTCCCGATTCAGGCCTGCGGCTGTCTCAATGTGAGTCAGCTAAAATGAGAGCCGGGCGATGCGTTCCTGAAGCTGCGCGATCCACCGGTCGTAGAACCCGAACAGGTGCACGATGCTTTCAAGGGACTGCAAAATGTCTGGCTGCGACGTCCCTTTCGCATTCACCCACTGAGCGTCGAGGGCACGAAGCTGTTCAACAAGCGATTCGCGCCGAGCTTTGAGCTGTTGAAGCACCAGCTGGATGCGGTCGGTGGCGTCCTGCGAACGCTGGAACAATTGAACCTTCAACAGCGGCGAGGAACTGCGTTCCTTTTCGACCAGCAGAGAATCGGTTTCGCGGCACAACTGACCGACCTTCATGAAGTCGTCGATCAATTCAGCTGGAACCTGTTTGATGTCCTGAGGGACAGCGCCCGTTTCAAGTTGCAGCAGGTGACGAAGACGATCCTTCGGATTCCGGAGGCAATTGAAGGCGGCGTTCAGTTCGACATAGCGTTGTTGCGCGACGCTTCGCTCGGCCTCGCTCAGGCGATGCACGCGATCCGGATGCGCTTCACCTGAAAGTTCCAGAAACTTCGTCTTCAAGGATTCGGAATCGAGCCATGGTCGCCTTTCCTGTCCCAGCAGTGCGAAGTAGTCGGTCATGGAAGCGTTTTCAGGCGCTGAAACTTTCGCCGCAGGAACAGCTGGTGGCGGCGTTGGGATTCTTCACCTTGAATCCACCCTGCAGGCCGTCCACGAAATCCAGTTCGCTGCCGGTGACGTAAAGGGCGCTCTTGGGATCAACCACCACTTTGATGCCGCCGCTTTCGACGAGAAAATCCCGATTCGCGGGAGCGTCCTGAAGATCCATCTTATATTGAAGCCCCGAGCAGCCGCCGCCCACCACCGACACACGCAGCACGCCGGCGGGCCTTCCCTGTTTCTGCAGAAGCGTGCTCACCCGGCGGGCGGCGTCTTCCGTCACCTTGATCAGGCGTTCGTCACTGACGCGGAAACTGGGGGCGGCTGCGGATTTGTTGCTTGCGATCGGTGCAATCATGAGTCGAAAGCAGGCTAATGGTGGCAGGGTGGTCCGTCAACCGATGCACAGAGTTCGCGCAACAACGTTAAGGAGCGAATTTCACGCTTGTCATCCCGGGCGCAGGTGATAAGTTTTGCGGCCTTTTAATATGAAAGCAGACATTCATCCGAAGTATGTGGACGCGGAAATCCGTTGCGCATGCGGCAACGTGATCAAGACCCGCTCCACCAAGCCGACCGTCATTGTCGGTATCTGCAACAATTGCCATCCGTTCTATACCGGCCAGCAGAAGTTCGTGGATACGGCCGGACGCGTCGATAAATTCCAGCAGCGCGCCGCCAAGACGGCCGCCGCGCAGGAAGCGTTCGCTGCGAAGAAAAAGAAGAAATAGCTTTTGCCACAACACCGCCCGCCACGCCGATCTATCGGAGTCGCGGGCGGTGTTTCTTTTTCAAGCCCGAACGCGCCGCGTGAAGCGCGCAGTGTGATTCCTCCACCGCTCACGTAAATCACTCTTCACGCCTTCACGCATCACGCATCACGTTTCACGCCCCATCCAAACACCACTCATGGATCTGCTCCCGCACATCGATCGTTTCTCGCGCCGCTTTGCTGAAGTGGAAGCGGCGTTGAGCGATCCGAATGTTTTCAACAATCCGCACCGAGCCCAGGAGCTTTCCAGGGAATATTCCAGCCTGAAAGAGTTGGTGACGGTCGGTCAGGCGTTTCGGAAAGTCATCGCGGATCTCGCGGAGAATCGCAGTTTGCTGAATACCGAACCCGACGATTCCGAGCTCGCGCAGATGGCGAAGGAGGAAGTTGCCCGGCTCGAAGCAGAAGAAAAGCGTCTCACGCTCGAACTTCAAAAGGGAATCCTTCCGCCCGACCCAACCGACTCGCGCAATACGATTTTCGAAATTCGCGCCGGTGCCGGCGGGCAGGAGTCGGCGTTGTTCGCCGCGGACCTTTACCGGATGTACACCCGGTATGCCGAAGCTCGCGGATGGAAGATTGAGAGCATGGATTCCAGTCCTTCTGATCTCGGTGGTTTCAAGGAAATCGTTTTCCAGGTGAACGGTACGGATGTTTACAAGCGGCTCAAATACGAGAGCGGCGTTCACCGTGTGCAACGCGTTCCGGCCACGGAAGCGCAAGGACGCATTCACACGAGCACCTGCACGGTTGCCGTGCTGCCCGAGGCCCAGGAAGTCGATATCGAAATCAAACCTGAGGATTTGGAGATCAGTGTTTGTCGCGCGTCGGGCAAGGGCGGCCAGGGCGTCAACACAACCGACTCCGCCGTCCAGATTCAGCACAAACCTTCCGGCCTCATCGTCCGCTGTGCCGATGAACGTTCACAGATCAAGAACCGGGCGAAAGCCATGACTGTGCTGCGCTCGCGCCTGCTTGAACGAAAGATCGCTGAGGAAAACGCCAAGTATGCCGCGCAACGCAAGGAGCAGGTCGGCACCGGCGAACGCAGTGAAAAGATTCGAACGTACAATTTTCCGCAAAACCGTGTCACCGATCACCGCATCGAGCTGACGCTTTACAATCTGGCCAACTTCATCGAAGGCGATCTCGATCCGATGATCGATCCATTGATTGCGAAGGATCTCGAACAGAAGCTGGCCGCGCTTCAATTGTGATTTTTCCCCGCCCCGACTGTTTATGACTCAAATCAAAGGACTCATTTTCGACTGCGACGGAACGCTCGCCGACACAATGCCGCTGCACTGGCGCGCCTGGCAGATCGTTTCCGCCCGTTACAAGCTTCACTTCCCGGAAGACCGCTTCTATTCACTCGGCGGTGTGCCTTCGCGCGACATCTTCAAAATGCTCGCGGAGGAACAGGGCGTGACGCTCGACAACATCAAGGCCGCGCACGAAAAGGAGGAAGTGTATCTGCCGCTCATGGCGCAGGTGAAACCGATCCATGTGGTCGTCGATGTGGCACGGGAGAATTTCGGAAAAATTCCGATGGCCGTGGCGTCGGGCGGAACGCGCCAGATCATTCCGCAGGTTCTCGAACATCTTGGAATCCGGCACCTGTTCAACGCAATCGTGACAAGCGAATGCGTGGTGAATCAAAAGCCCGCACCTGACATCTTCCTTGAAGCAGCGCGCCGCATCGGTGTGGAGCCGCGATTCTGCCGGGCTTATGAAGACACCGATCTGGGATTGCAAGCCATTCGGGCGGCTGGGATGGAAGCGGTGGATGTTCGCCAGTTGCTCACGAAGCAGTCGGCTGCGTGATGCTCGAGCGATTCATTGCCGTAATGATTTTATTGCGGTGCCGTTTCGTCGGAAAACGCGTTCAGCTTTCGCGCCGGCGTTTCCAGATGTAACGACCCATCAGAACTCGCAGCACCGCTGTCAGCGGAATCGCGAGAATTCCACCCAGAAGACCGCCGAGCAGCGTTGTTCCTGCCATCACGGCGATGATGATCGTCAGCGGATGCAGCCCGACACGGTCACCCATGATCTTCGGAGAGATCACAAATCCTTCCAGCGCCTGCACCACTCCGAAAACAGCCAGCACGTAGATGGGATGCAACCAGTCACCGTATTGAACGAGCGCGATGATCAGTGCCATCAGGCAAAGCGCTATGGCGCCGAGAAACGGAATCAATGTGAGGAACACGGCCGCAAAGCCGAGCAGTACTGCGTAGGGCAAACCGATGATCAGGAATCCGATTGTGTACAGAATCGCATCGCAGATCGCCACAAGGACCTGTCCGCGGAAAAACGCGATCAAGTATTCATTGATCGATTTGATGATGAACACCGCTTCATCCTTCAGCTTTGAATCGGAGAGCGGCAGGTATTTTGTCCAGCTGGAGGAAATGCCCTTTTTTTCGAGGAGCAGGTAAAACGTGTAGATCGGGATGAGCGCGAGTCCGGCCAGCACGCCAAACCACCCCGCGACGCGCGACACACCGCCCAGCAGCCACTTGCCCGCCTGGGGCAGAAGGGACGTGGCGGATTGAATCGTCTGCTTGTCGAGCGCTCCGCCAAGAAGGGGGGGCGCATTCGTGCCGCTGTTGTTGTTCGTGGGCGGTTCTGAAATCGCAGGCGGATTGGTCATGGCGATCTCGACCGCATTGGTGTCTCCATCGGTAGAAGGAGGCGCCGATGGTTGATGATCTCCCCGCGACTTCAAATATTTTTGAAGCAGCGGCGGCGGATTTTCGACCCATCGTTCGATTTGCTGCTCCAGGCGTTGTGTGTAATCCGGAACTCGCGCCGCGAACTCGCGCGTCTGCATCACAATCTGCGGAATGACACTGGCAAAGATTCCCCCGATGATCACCGTTGCGAGCGCGAAGACGCAGAGGATGGCGCGGGTTCTTGGGAGTCCCTTCGTCTCAAGCCAGTCCACCACCGGATCGAGCAGATACGCCAGCACGCCGGCAACCGCCAGCGGCCAGAGCACCGGTGAAAGGATTTGCACAACGCGCCCAAGTCCCCACACCAGGCCCACGATAAGCGCCACCAGCGTTGCGAGTGCCAGCCCGGTGATTGCCAGCCAGATGATTCGCGCCTGCTTTGGAGACGGGGGTGGAATGCTCATGGATGAATCGGTATCAACTTTGTCCCAACCGCTTTGCTTTGTCGGATGCAGCGCGCACCGCACTCATCACCGTGCCGCGAAGCGAACCTTTCTCCAGCTCATGCACGCCTTCAATGGTTGTGCCGCCGGGACTGGTCACCATGTCTTTCAACGTTCCGGGATGCATTCCCGTTTCCAGAACCATCTTTGCCGCGCCCAGAACCGTCTGTGCCGCCAAACGTGTGGCAACGTCACGCGGCAGTCCCGCCGCAACGCCGCCGTCGCTCATGGCCTCGATGAAAAGATACGCATAGGCCGGTCCGCTTCCGCTCAGGCCGGTGACGGCATCAAGCAGAGACTCCTTCACATGGAAAGCCACTCCCACGGACGAAAGCAGTTTTTCCGTCAATTCCGTGTCCGCGCGCGATGCCGATTTGCCCGAGGCAAATGCGCTGGCGGAAGCGCCGACGAGCGCCGGGGTGTTCGGCATCACTCGGACGACGCGTGCTCCCGGTTCGAGCGCCGCTTCCAATTTGGCTATGCTTACGCCGGCGGCAATCGAGATCAGCAGATGTTTCTCCGTGAAATGTTCGCGGATTTCCGAAAGCACCGGAATCACCTGGTCCGGTTTCACTGCGAGGAAGATGACATTCGCGAACGCCATCACGTCGGGATTGTATGCCGTGGTTTTTGTTCCGACTGCTTTTCCAAATGTTGCCGCGGCAGCCTCACTGGAATCGCTGGCGATGATCTGTGCGGGAGTGACGAGTCCGGCCTGAAGAAATCCTTTGGCAAGGGCCGTGGCCATTTTGCCGGCACCGAGAAAACCGATGGTCAATTTGGAAGCCATGACGCGTTTTCTAGCAGGCACCCGCAATCGTGTCACTGTCAATTGCGGGGCGAACGCAGCCTGGGACCACCTCAAAATTTGAGTGGCTCGAAGTTCTGGATTTCGAAACCTATTGCATGGAGCGCGGCTGTGTCGGCAGACCAGCCGCAGCAATTCCGAAGCACGGTCGCGATCCCGGAACATTCGGAACGGGAATTCAGATTTCCAGTTCGTTCTGATGGTCAGGTCGGATTCGGCGAAAGCGTTCCATCCGGCCTGAGTTTGAAACGTCGTCCGCGCCATTCAATCGTGTTTCCCAGAAAAGCACAGAGCCAGATTCCAAACTGCAGGAGATCTTTCAACGGAGCCATCCAGGCAAAGAACAGATGGTTTGTCGAACGGGTCAGTTGCCATTGAAGATCCGCCGCCGCGAAAATCCGGATCGTTGCGCAAAGGACCAACGCTGCCAGCGACCATTTCGACGGCGAAACCATCGCCCAAAGCAGCGGCCAGATCAGTGAATTGCTGAGAACGCTGAAGAAGTAGGGAACAGGCTGGCTGACGCGAATCGTCCGGGCCCAGCGCAGTTGATGTTTCCAAACAGCCGCCCAGCTCATCGGCGGATCCCAGCATTCCACCACGACAGGACAGAGAACGATGCTTCGATTGTTTCGCGCGATGCGGTTGCCCAACTGGTAGTCATCCGCAAGGCAATCGGCGAGCGTGCGAAATCCTCCGATCGCATCCAGCTCAGAACGTCGCGTCAGCATGACGGCGCCAAGCGCGAAATCGAGCGGCTTGAGTGACTTCGACTGAAGCACCTGGCTCCAGAAATCTGCATTGATGGCGACGGCTTCCCATCGCATCGCGAGTGTCTGCGGATTCTGCAGCCGATAGAAACAGTTCACCAGGCCAACGCTTTCGTTCGCGAGCGGAGCGACAGCATTTTGCAGGAAATCCGAAGGCACGCGAACGTCGGCGTCACTCACAACGATGATCCCGTGTTTCGCCCGTTTTTCGAGTTCCACGAGTTTCGAAACTTTTGCGTTTGGCCCGATCAGTTCCTCCACAACGATGAGTTCCGCATCTTGCTGTGGGAACTGTTTCATCAGGGCCCGGACCACTTCGCAAACCGGATCGGATGCCGATGCGACACCGAAAAGAATTTGAACCGGTCCGGAATACTCCTGTGTGAACCAGCTGCGAAGGCAGTTTTCCGTAAACGCATCGGCGCCCTTGAGCGGCTTCAGCAACGTGACTGCGGGCATCGGTTGCGGAGCGGTTCCGATCCGTTGATGCAGTGGAAAGCGTCGCGCGGCGATCCACTGCCAGAGCAGCAGTGAAATTCCGAGCAGCGTGAGGCTTCCCAGTGTGTAGTGCGCAATCACCGCCCGTTCGTAAACGTGATGCGCCAGCGTCGCAAGCTTTGAGTTGTGTTTGTGGTGTGCGAGATTCGCCGGAACTGGCTCGCCTGATTGGGCAGGGAAAAAACACCCGATTGGGGAATAGGCGCGCATTAGCGGCGTGTGATAGAAACCTTGCACCACTCACCGGACTGACCCACTTCGGTCCCCCGCGGTTGCTCGGAAAGATTGCTTATGCAGAATCGTCCGGCGGTCATTTGCGGAATTCATTTCAATTCGGGCGAACTTAGCGGGAGCACGCATGTGCTCCATCCAGTCCGCGCCTCTTCATCACTTTGAACCCAACCCAACCCCAACCAACACAACACAACTACAGGGAGCGAACATACCTATGCACAACACAACCAAAATGGCGGTCGCAGCGGTGGTCCTGGCAACAGCAGGCTTGAGCGTGTCTCAGGCGGGCTGGGTGAACAATGGCCAGTATCCGTGGGGATCCTCGACGCACAATGGAAACGTTTACATGGTCACGTCGGCGGTGGCGTCGGTTCCCGGCGGCTATCGCATCACCGCGTCGCAACCGGGATTGAACGGAAAGAAGTATCGCTCCGGGGTGATCTATGAGAGCAACACGCTCAAGCTGCGATCGAACAAGGCGATCGGCGCGCAGGCGTATGTTTCAGCGCCGACCGCGAAGGGAACCTGGCCTGCGTTCTGGATCACCACGCTAGGCGGCTGGACGGGTGAAGTGGACATCGCCGAATGGAAGGGCAGCGGAACGGTGTGGCAGAACACCTACGACGGCGGCTGGGAGAACTACACCCGCAACTCGAACAACACGATGTACAAGACCCACATCCAGGCCAAGAACGACGGCACCAACCACGCCTGGGTCTGGCTCTACATCAACAACGCCTGGAGCGCGACACACACCGGAAACAATTTCGTCGGCAAGGATTGGTGGATCATCGCCAATCTCCAGATGGAAGGTTCCTCCGGTTCGCCCGGACCAGCCAGCGCTCAGGTCACCTTCACCAGCATGTCGGCCTGGGGATTCTGATCGTTCGGATCGAAGCGCATCGTAACCCAACGTGAACGCGCAGCCGTTCCGGTGTCGGGACGGCTGCTTTTCCCCAATCAATTACAACCATGAACCGTCGCATCCTGAGTCTTTGTCTCATCGTTGCCTGTGGTCTCACTGCCTGCCGCCACGTTCCAGACGAACGCCGGCACGTTGCCGTTTATGTGAATGGCGAACCGATTCTTCACCGTGATGTGGAGGCGGAGGCGAATCGATGGATCGATGCCAGCAAAGCCCGTGACGCCGCGAAGGGTTTGATCTTCGAGGAATCCAGCCGGGCAATCACGCGCGACATACTTCGTCGCGACGTGCTCGAAGCCCTGATCGAACGCAAGCTGATTGCGCAGCAGTTGAAGACGGATCAGATCGAAATCACCGAAGAGGAAATCGATTCCGAACTCAAGGCGCGAGCGGCGAGAAAAGGACAATCCGTCGAGCAGGCAGAGCAGGGGATCGCCGCGGAGGGGAAGAATATGGCCGCGGTGAGAGAAAAACTGCGATGGCATACTATCGGCGTGGAGAAACTCTACGCGATCCATGCTGAGAACAAAAAGTCTCTGACCGAGGCCGAAGCGCTCGCAATGTACAATGAGTATCCCGGCGAGTTCGATCAGGAGGAGAAGCGCCGCGTCAGCCACATCCTGGTGCGCGTTCCGCCGGACGCTTCGGAATCGGCCAAAAACAAAGTCCGTGAAAAGGCGAATCGAATTTTGAATCGTCTCAATGCCGGCGAGTCATTCGCTGCGCTTGCAAGACAGTTTTCGGACGACGAACTCAGCCGCGATCGCGGCGGCGACCGTGGCTTCTCGGGACGCGGCATCATTCGAGGGCCCGGCGACGATTCGTTCGGTGACGCTGCATTTGCGATGAAACGCATTGGGGAAATCAGTGATGTGGTGGAGACGTCGGACGGTTTCCACATTATTTTGCTGACCGATTTACGACCTGCGCGGCGCCTGGCTTTCGCTGAGGTGAAGGATCGAATCATCGAGGATTTTCGCCATCGGGAAATCGGCCAGTTCTGGGAAGAGTTCGGCGGCGAGCTGCGGGCGCGGGCGAATCTGGACTGGACGTCGTATGAATTGTTTCGTCAGGCCAAAGCCAGGCGCCGTCAGGAGATTCACAACGCGAAGATTGAGCGCATGATTGCGCGCGAGCAGGAGAAGGCGATGGATGCCGGCCAAGCCGCGTCACCTCAGGCGAATGATCATCCGCAACCGCAGCAGCGCACCGACATTCGTTGAGCGTATGAAAACCGGTTTGTTTACCGCGTTCTCCGCGCTCGGAAACATCGGGCTCGCCTTGATTCTGTGGAAGGTTGCCAATTCAGCGCAGCTCCCCATTTAGAATTCGCACGCTGCTGACAGTGCTCTGGCTGGTGAAGTCTCAGACCTGACGGTTCAGCCCGTGAAATCGAGTTCGCCGGTTGCCGCGCCACAAACGTTTCACTGGAGTTCCATCGAATCGCCTGATTACCGCGAATACATTTCAAATCTTCAGGCGATCGGCTGCCCGGAGAAAACCATTCGCGACATCATTGTTGCTGACGTGGAGCAGCTTTATGCAGCGAAAATGCCGCGGCAAAACACAGCGCGTCCATGGCACAACGCGTCACGTCGGAATGCCGATGCGCGCGACCACATTCTGGCGCGTGCGGCACTGGATGTGGAGAAACGGGCGTTGATCCGCGAGTTGATCGGTTACGAATGGGACAACAGCGCAAACGAACTCTGGCATCAGGATTCGATGATCGCGTTGCTGCTTGGATTTCTGCCGGAGGAAAAGGTGGTGAAGGTCATGTCGATCTCCGCCACGTATCTGGAACGCGGCCGCGCCTTGAAGGAAGCCGCGGGCTGGCTGCTGACCGATGAGGATCGCGCGGAACTGCAAACGCTTTACGACGGGCTGATGCGCGACCTGACGCAGCTCCTGAGCCCTTACGAACGTGAAGAACTGGAGCTTCGGGTTCAGGCGGGTGGATTTCTTGCAGCAGAGAATATCTGTTGGGATGGCGTTGAGATTTTCGGGAACGATCTGCGCGAGTTCGTCCGGATCTCACGTCGGTTCAAGGCTGTCTTCGCCGAGGAATTTCTTTCACCCCGCGCACTTTCGGAAAAGCAGCAGATCGAAAAGCGGATTGCCTTCGAGGCCGAAGTCAATGGATTGCTCGGCCCGACTCGGTTTGCGCAGTTCAGGCGCGCGCAGGATCAGGGCTTTCGCGACCTTCTGCATTTCACCAGGGAGCGGAATATCAGTGGCGAGGTCGCGATCAACATCTATGAAACCTGCAAGTCGGCTGATCTGAAAATCTGCGAAGCTGCGTCGGCCACAGATCTCTCGAACGAAGAACGAACTCTCGCGGTGGCGTTGCTGAAAACTGACACGGAAAAATTCGTGGCGCGCCGGCTGGGCAATGCTTACGCCGAGTTCCTGAACGGCCCGGCACAGTGGATCAGCTTTCTGAAACGCGAACCTGGAACGGAGGAGGCGCGATGAAGCAGGTTCTCTGGATATCCGTTCTGTTGAACGTGGCGTTGATCCTTTCCATCGCCTGGAATTTTGCGACGCGACCCACGAAACAACAACAGGTCGAGCTTTTAGAAACGATGGAACCGGCAGCTGAGATTCCAGAGCCGGCCACAGACCTTCAACCAGTGATTCAATTCATTCCCGACAAAACGTTTCACTGGGATCAACTGCGGTCGGCTGATCTGCGGCTCTATCGCGATCGCCTTCGCGCGGTGGGCTGCCCTGAGCTGACCGTCCGCGACATTATCATCGCTGAAATCGACGAACGCTTTCGTGCGCGACGGAACGAGATCATGGCGCAGTTTCAACCTCAGTTCTGGTTGCTGGCGATTCAGGGTGAAGCGTCGATTCGCGAGCAGTGGGGACAACAACTCGCATCCATCAGCGCAGAGCGGCAGGCGATGATTCTCGACCTGCTCGGAGAGAGAAGTGTGCCTGACACGGAGAATGACGCATCGCAAATCGCATCGGACGAATCTTCCGACCAAAGCGACGGTGAGTTGTTGAAATCGAGGGAATCGCTCTGGGCAGCGGCACTTGCGGGATTTGAACCGACTGAAGCGGAATGGCGTGCCGTCACGAAACTTCGAATCGACTGCGAACAGGCGCAGAAGCAACTCGACGATTCCGATGCAACCGATTCCGAAAAACTGGCGCGGTCCGAACAGTTGCGGGCGGATCTCGAGCGTGAGATTGCCGCGGTGCTTGGACCGGGGCGGTTCGCGGAGTATCGACTGGCGGAGGATGGCGGCTTTCAGGAGATTTATCGCGTGACGAGCCGATACGGCCTTTCCGGCTCTGTCGCACGGGAGGCGAACGCAATTCGCATGGCGGCACTGGAAGAACTGGAGAAGCTAAAAGCACGGCAGCAGCAAGACCGTTCCTCTGTGGAAACGGTGTCTGCCGCGATCAGTCGTGAGACAAAGGATGCGTTGAAGCGGGTTCTGGGCTCCCGTGCGTTTGCCACTTACGAAGAATACAGTGGCAGCTGGATGGAATCCTTGGAGTGATTCTTGAGGTTTATTTCCGTAATGAATTCACCGCGGAGCGCCAACCTATAGTAACAAAAATGCATCTCTGCGGCTCTGCGGTTGTTTCTTTTGAAACAGTTCTCCGGCTCGCCCGTAAAGGCCATTGAAATGGCTTCTTTCAAATGACTGCGGATTCACCGCGCTGAAGCACGGTGTTGATGAGATTCTTGCTTCCCCCGAACGGATGCGCTTTCGCCGTTCCCGACTGAGTTCCGACTGACGTGCGCCTTGAGTTGGCGCGGTGGGATGACGTAGATTGCCCGCTCGCATGCTGACTCTTGCGGGCATCTCAAAAGCGTATGGCGAACGGGTTCTGTTCGCCGACGCCACGCTGCAGCTGAATCGCCACGATCGCATCGGACTCGTCGGTCCGAATGGCGCGGGCAAATCGACGTTGCTGTCGTTGATACTCGGCGAGGAGGAACCGGACGCGGGCGAGATCACGCTGGAGCGCGGTGTTCGCGTCGGACATCTGCCGCAGGAAAGCATGCCGATCTCAGATGAAAGCGTGATTGAGATCGCCACGGGCATTTCGCCGGAGTTCATCAAGCTCCGCCGAATCATCAAAGCCTGGGACAACGATCATCCGGTCGAAGCGTTGCATCCCGAGGACATTCACGACAACGTCCACGATCGTTTCAACGAGCTGGGCGGTTATCAGCTGGAGGCGAAGGCGAAGCAGATTCTCGCGGGGTTGAGTTTTCGCGAGAAGGATTTTGACCGGCCTGCGCGCGAGATGTCGGGCGGCTGGGTGATGCGCGCGCATCTGGCGCGATTGCTGGCGGTCGAGCCCGATCTTTTGATTCTCGACGAACCGACGAACCATCTCGATCTCGAAGCGCTGATCTGGTTTCAGGAATATCTCAAGGGTTATCCCGGCGCCATTCTCGTGATTTCGCACGATCGCGAGTTTCTGAACCAGCTTGTCGGTGGAATCGTGGAGATTCGCCAGAGCCGGCTGATCAAGTATCGCGGCAACTACGACGAATACCTGGTTCAACGCGAGGCGGCCGAGGAACAGCTGCTCGCCGCCTACAAAAATCAGCAGCGCGAGATTGCATCGCTGCTCGATTTCGCCCGGCGTTTCGGCGCGAAGGCGTCCAAGGCGTCGCAGGCGCAGAGCAAGCTGAAGCAGGTCGAGCGCATGGAGAAGATCGAGGCGCCGACGAGTGACGATCGCAAGGTGAGCTTTTCCTTTCCGCAGCCGCAGCGCAGCGGGCAGCGGGCGATCACGCTCAAGAACATTCATTTTGCCTACGGCCAGAATGTGGTCTATCGCGGCATCGACTTTCAGGCGGAACGCGGTCAACGCATCGTGCTCGTCGGTCCGAACGGCGCAGGGAAATCAACATTGCTGAAACTTCTCGGCGATGTTCTCCAGCCCAATGAAGGCACGCGCGAACTCGGACACAACGTCAAGGCCGGCTATTACTCGCAGTATCGTGTCGATATGCTCGACCTCAGCCGCACCGTGCTGGAGGAGGCGCTCGATACACCGTCGCGTGTGACGGAGCAGTTTGTTCGCACGTTGCTCGGCTGTTTTCTGTTTCAGGGCGACGATGTCTTCAAGAGGGTCAGCGTCCTGAGTGGCGGCGAAAAGAGCCGGCTGGCGCTCGTGAAGCTGCTGCTCGATCCGCCGAACCTTCTGCTGATGGACGAGCCGACGACGCATCTGGATATGTCGAGCATCGATGCGTTGCTGTACGCGCTCGATCAGTTTGAAGGCACGTTGATCTTCATCAGCCACGACGTTTACTTCATTCGCGCGCTGGCGAATCACGTGGTTCATGTCAGCGGCGGCCAGCTCACGCATTATCCGGGCGATTACCAGTATTACCTCGACAAGACCCGGGCGACTTCCGCGCGCGCGGCATTGACGGCGGGAACGAAGCCTGGAGCGGAAACGCACAGGGCTGCATTGAAGCCATCGATCGATCGCAAGGAACAGAAACGGATCGAAGCTGAACAACGCCAGGCGCGTTCGAAGGAACGCAAAGCGCAGCAACAGCTCGTCCAGTCGCTGGAGAAGGAGATTCAGGAGCTGGAACAGAAGCAGATGGAATTGACCGCCGAATTGGAGAAGCAGGAAACCTACGCCACACCAGGCCGTGCAAATCAGATCAATCGCGAACTGGTGGAAGTGCAGGACCGGTTGGAGGAACTGACGCCGCAATGGGAGGTCGCAGCAACGAAACTGGCGGCACTGGATGCGAGCTGAACAGCGGATTGGCGATCTGAGTGCAGAACGGCCGAGGTGAGGAGGTGAACGTTTTTTCCACGAGTCCGCCTCGTCACCTCGGCGGCTACGAAACTATGCTCCAGCCATCAACCGTTCTGGAGCATTGAGACCGCCGCGAGGTGTTGGGCGCATTACTTCACCGCTGATCGGGACGCGTTCAATTTCAACTGCCGAATCACCTTTCCGTGCAATTGCTGCAGTTCGGCGCTGATGGTGCGAAGCTGTTCCGCCTGATGGTTGTTCGATGAAGAATCGGCGGCGACCCAGGCGAGATGCGAGCCGTAACTCAATGCCTCGACCTGTGTCAGGAGGAGCGCGAATTCGAACTCGGCCCCGCTGGAATGCAACAGCTGATCCTGCTTTGTCTTCGCAATCCGTTTCCGGGTTGCCGCCTCGCCATCGGGGAGAAGGGTTGCGGAAAGATTCAGGCTGTTGTCCTGTTTGGCCATCGTTTCGAGAATGTCAGCGTGACGTCCGGTCGCGGACGAAATTTCCTTCACGAGAATTTCAAGCGGATCTGATTCCCGTTTGACCAGCAGCAGTTTGCTCAGATGCTTTTCTTCGCTGACGAGTTCATACAGCAGGCTGGCGCAATTGTTTCGAATCGAAGGTGCGGCTGTTGGTTCAGAACTCCTGGTGCCGATCGAGCTTCGAACCTTTCCAGTCTGGCAGCCGGTCAGAAGAACCGTCGCGAGCCAGCAGATCAACGCGGGTGTTCTGATGAGAAACATGGTTCAGGTTCCGATGTGGCGGAACCATGCGCAATGGGTCGTTCTGCCGCCGTCACTTCATGGTTTCACTTGGAATGAATCTGACCGGGCCGAGCAGACCCGAATCGGTGAGTGGCCAGTTCGAGGCGTCGAAGGGGCGATAGTTGATGTTCACGAAATTGATGTCGCGGAAGTTTCTCCAGTTCACCTTGCGCTGGTCGAGATCGCGAATGCGGTTTGCGGAGACGTTGGTCACCTCGACTTCGAGCGTGTTGTTTTTCTTTTTGACGCCGTCGAGCGTCACGCGGAACGGCGGGGTGAGAAGTGTTCCAAGGTCCTTGCCGTTCAACCGGACGCGCGCGCTCTGGCAGACATTTCCGAGATCAAGCTGAATGGTTTTGCTCAAGCCTGCCGGGGCGTCGAAGTTCAGCGTGTAAAGTGCCGTGCCGGCAAAGCGCTGGGCGTTGGTGTCGCCAAGAGTGGCCCAGGAACCGAGCGAGCGGGTTTTGAACGGGAGTGGAAGTTCCGGTCCGCCACTGATGAACTTAACCGTCCACTCGCCTTCCAACGGAACCGGTGCGCCGTTCGTTTTCAGATACTGCCATTGCGAGCCTTTCGCTTTGCGATTTTGCAGCACTCGGACAATGCGCGATTCGCCGGGAGCCAGTTGCAGGAACACGGCTGCTGATCCAGCGCTGCCCGCGCGGATTTGCGCCACGCCGCTTTTTCCGCTGAGCGGATCCAGAATCACAGCGGAGCGAGCCGCCGTGGCAATCGGCACCCATCCGTCGATCACGTTCGTTCCACGATTCGCGATGAAGTAATAGCGACCTTCGTTGTCGGCCCGGCGGATGCACATCAGGCCGGGAGTATCGAACATCGTTTCGCGCGAGACGCGGGCCTCGTTCAGGCAGGTCTCCAGACCGCCCACAAAAACGCGAGCAGCGTCACTTCGGTTGGCGCGTGTCAGAGACTCTGCCTGTTGGGACCACGCCTGAAGTTTCGCGCGGCGTTCCTCCAGTTTGAACAAACCAGGAACATCCTTCGGCAACTGGTCTTCGAAGATGACCGTGGCGCCCGCCTTTGCCAGTGCAAGCAGATGGTTCATCGTTTCGACCGGAATGAAATGGCATTTCGGGACGACAATTGCGGTTCCAACGTTCAGGCGGCCTTTTCCCGAAACAGCCTCAGCGAGCTGTTGGTCTGAGATGTAGTCGAACTGATAACCGCGGTTCCAGAGCCATTCAGCGGCCCTGCCAATCGCCTGGCCTTCGAACCAGTCGCGCGCATGGACCGTGAACGCCTGCACCATGCCCTGTGGACTGCTCCAGCGATCGTGAATGGGCCAGTAGAGAAGAATGTTGTTGTCGGGAAAACCTGCCTGCAGGACCGACTGGCAGCGAGCCACGTAAGCGTTCAACGCGGGAACATCGTGCCAGACGGAATTGCGCGGATTCATTTCGTACGAAGCGTAGAAAAGCCAGCCGGGCCAGCCGGCTTCATCGGGTGAGTAGCAGGTGCCGTGGTAGAAAACATGGTTCACGCCGGAGAGAAAAAGATCGTCGAGCAGATACTTCATGTCGGCGAGCGTTTCGGTGAAGTGTTCGTTGAGCCAGGTTCCGGTTTCGCAGCCAACGAGCGGTTTGCCGGTCACGTGCGCGGCGGACGACGCGAACTTCGAGATCAGCTTGTTGCGATCGGTGTGAAACATTTCCGTTTCCGGAATGTCCGCCACGGCATAGAGGTCGAGCAGATTGCCGGGCGAACCATGTGCCTCGTTGCGCGTAATGAAGCCATGATCGTGCGACCATTTCACCCACATCGGCAGCGTGACCTCGCTCATCAATTCGGAAAGCGTCTGGCGGTAATCGGATTTGACGCGGCCCGTGCGTTCGGTGTCTCCGAAACCAAACAGCGCCGGCAGTTCATCCTGGAGCCGATAACCGCGACGTTTCTCGAACTGTTCGAACAGGTCGGGCGACCATTCTGATTTGTATTCGTAGGAATCGTGGTATTGGGCGCGCGGTTTCGGGCCTGAGTAGTTTTCGAACGGTTCACCGAACCATTTCAGGAAACTGCTCATGGCCTGTGAATAGAACAGATTGAGCATCCAGCCTTCGCCGCCAGGGCCGGCGCGTTTGACCTTTTGCGATGACGGCTTTTGCGAAATTGCGAACACGCGCCACGTGCCGCCTTCAGCAATCCAGTCCACTTTTCCATTCGGATCGAGCTTCGGGAGCAGATCGACTTTCTCGCCGTTCGGACCGAATGCCATCAAGGCCTGGAGCGCTTTACGCTGGAAGGTTTCCTCAAGCCGCATTCCGGCTGTCAGCTCAATCTGTTTGGAAACCACAGTGGCGTTCGCTTCGTCGTCCGTGATCTTTGGTCCGCCGAAACACCAGCCGCTGCCAGTGGTCATATCGACTCCCAGCCCGAGACGATTCGCCTCCTTCACCGTGTAGCGCATCATTTCCATCCAGCGCGGGCTGAGATAGGTGATGTAATTCGATTCGAAACCTTTTGCGCCATAGATGGGAATGATGTGAACGCCGCCGAGGCCGGCATCGCGATAGCGCGTCAGTTCCTTCGTGATGTTCGTTTCGTCCACGGCGCTCGCCATCCACCACCAATAGGTCCAGGGCTTTTGCGTGCGTGAGATCTCCGGCCAGGCGAGGTCGGAACCCGAACTCCGCGACAGCGTGGACATCAAAAGCAACGCGCAAACGACGAGCTGCGCGAGAACGTTGGTGGAGGCGGCCCGTCGAAGGCGTGCGAATCCACGTCGGATAGGAGAATGCATCATAGGCAAAGCTGTCATTGATTGCCGGGCAGAAGTAGCACGGCGGGGTTCCAGAGCAACGTCGCCAATAGAGGGGAGATTACCTCCTTGAGTTACAACCGCAGAAAGTCAATTTTGTAGCAGCCGTCGCCAATGGATGGAAAGCCAGCGCGCGGCGGACCAGCTAAAAGTCACGTCATGAAGACACCCGACGAAATGCCTGGAGCCACTCTGAGCACAGCGGTCTTCGAACAGTCCGGCTTTGCGAGGCGGACGATTTCATCCTTCAAGATCAAGTGGAGAGATTTCTGGAATCGTTACGTGCCGCTGGGCTACGAGGATGAGAGCGGGTTTCATTTCGGTCCGGAGCCGTTGCAGGCGTTTCCGTCGAGTCGCGCCATTTTGAAATGCCCCAATCGTTTCGCCTCTGCCGTTCCAAGAGATAAAACTGCGTGTGCTGCTCGATTTCGGCGGTCAGCGGATCGGATTGAACTGCCCGGGCGATTTTCAGGCCGGCTTCGGCGGTCGGCTGGAATTTAGCGGAAACGCGGCATTGCTCTTCGCCTTCCCGCTTGCGGCGAATGGTGAAGATCAAGATTTCGATGACGGCTTGTTCAGCCGGAATTCCTTCAACTCGGCGTAAATCGACTGCGCGAGGTCAGATTTCCTGAAGCCCAACACTTTCGTCGCCTTGAAGCCGAAGTGACGTTCGATCTCATCCGACGTGAAATGCTGCACGACGGGATAGTGAGAATACTCCTTGAGCACTTCGTCGCGGCTGTTGTCTGAAAGGTCGGTTGTGATCAGAACGAAGTGGAGCTTGCCCTTGCTGCGGATCAGGGTGTCACGGCCCACGATCAAAATCCGCGCGCGAATGGCGAATGGAAAGAGTCGATCCACAGATTTTCCGGTGTCACTCATTCGGGAAGGAGGTCAATCTGCGGTTTTCGGCGTTGAGCGCTGTCATCGTTGCGTGAGTTATGACGCAGCATCTGACCGAAGCAAATGAGAAAATACCCATGATGGAAACTCTCTTCGACGTTTCCTCGAATGCGATTACCTGATGGAAAAGAAAATGGGCCGGACGAATCCGGCCCTTTGATGATTTGGAGGAACGAGGAACAGAGATTAAAGGCTCAGCTTGCGACGCAGGCCAGCCAGAGCGGCCAAACCGGCGCCGAGGAAGGCGAAGGTTGAGCCGGCATCCGGAACGCGGGCGCCACCGTTTCCAACCACAACCTGAATGCTGACGCTCGCAATGGTATTACCGGCCTGATCCAGCGCAGTAAGGATGTAGTCATAGGTCGCATTCAGCTCCAGCGGCATCGCGCCACCGGGATAGTCGCCGAAGGTGATGTTTTGCGAGTTCTGAGCGATCTGATTGTTGCCACCGAGCACGGCAAATAGTCCTTCATCGCCGAGGCCGTTGCCCGTGGCCGCGGTGCCGTAAAAATTGTCACCCCAGTAAGTGAGTGGGTTGATGGTGGTGAATGAGGTTCCCAGGGAAGAATCGTTGTCCACCGACAGCAGGAACGTATAGGCAGTCAGAGGAGCCGTTCCTGAATTGATCGAGAACTCATAATTCCAGAGTCCCCGCGGCGCGGGGGCCGTGGCAAAGGTGTAAACGCCGTCCACATTGGGTGTGGCTCCACTTGTCCGGTCTTTCGCGCGAAGGCCGAGGGTGATTCCGCCGGCGGTTTCGGTGGTCCAACCGGTGTCCGGATTGCCGCCTCCAAAGATCGCGGTGATGTTCTGGTTGTATTGAACAGCCGAGGCCGAGGTGACAGCGACCGCCGTCAGGAGTGCGAATGTAATGTTCTTCTTCATGGGTTTTATTGTCCGAGTTGAGTTGGGAAAAGTGCATGACCGCATGCAGCTCGCGGGCCAATGAAAAGCTATTGTCTCCAGCAGGCGTGCTAACCGTCAGTATTTTCGAGGTTTTCGTGGGAAAAATTATTTTTCGAATCGGGAGATTGAATTCGGTCTGCCTGCAGGATCGTAAAATCAGCCGACTTTTCCTCCCGTACTGTTCCGGATGCTGCCGCCGGATTTCCGCAGCGGGCGCATGAAGGTTTGACGGGCGGCGCATTATCCTCTTTGCTCGTGGCATGTTGGAGAAAGGTTCTTCTTTGCCTCGCGCGAAACTGGGCATCCGCGGCGGCGTGCTGGCCGTGGCACTCCTGTTGATCGTTGCCATTCTCACCCCCGGCTGCTCCAAGGAATCCCGACGCGACCGGTATATCGAACGCGCGGATCGCTACTACGACGCCGGCGATTATCCGAAGGCGACCATCGAGTACATGAACGCGTTGAAGCTCGACAGCCAGAATCTGCGGTGCGCGCAGCGTCTCGGCCTGATCGCCTTCGCACAGGGACAACTGGGAAGGGCGCATGCCTTCCTCAGTCATTATCACACGCAGAAGCCCGGCGACATTGAAGTGATGACTCGTCTGTTGCGGATTTATCGGGAAGCCCGGGATTTTACGCGGGGCGGAACGATGGCGGCGGACATTTTGAAACTTGAGCCTGCGAATGCCGAGGCGCTGTTGACGCTCGCGGACTTCGCGGCGACGCCGGAACAGAATGCTGATTTGAATGCCCGGATTGAAAAGTTGAAACAAACGGGAAGCAATCCTGCGGTCGTTCAACTCGCGATCGGGCTTGGCCAGCTGAAGCGCCGCGAGTTCGAGCAGGGTGAAGCGTCATTGAAGCAGGCGGCGACACTCGATCCCAAACTGCCCTTCGTTCATGCGGCGCTTGGAAATTATTTCGCAATGCGGGGGGACATCGAATCGGCTTTCAAACATTTCGAACTGCAACTCGAGGCCGATCCCAAAGACTTGTTCGCCCGCGTTCGAGTGGCGGAATTCAGAGCCAGAACCGGTAATGTCTCCGAAGCCAAAACCGAGCTGGAGATGATCACAGCGAAACATCCCGAATTTGTGCCCGCCTGGAATCAGCTGGGAGCGATTGCTTTTGCGGAACGCCGTTTTGAGGATGCGGAATCACACGCGAGCAAGGTTCTCGCGATTGAGCCGGTTGATTTCAATGCCCTGTTGTTGAAAGCGCGGTTGAGCATGGCCACGACCAACATTGCGCAAGCCATCCTTCAATTTCAGCAGCTCGCCCGTCTCAATCCCAAGGTGCCCCAGATACCGCTCGAACTCGCCCGTGCATACCTGGCCACCAACGACACCATTGCCGCGCTCTCGGCATTGGATCAATCCCTGGCGATCAATCCGAACCTCGCGGATGCGTTGTTCCTGAAGGCGCAGGTCACATTTCGTCAGGGTGATCTCACGGCCACCGCCGCGCTTCTGGACCGGTTGCTTCAACAGAATCCAAAACTGGTTCCTGCCCGGCTCGCGCTGGCAGAGGTGCATCGAGCACGCGGAGACCAGAATGAAGCGCTCAAGATCTACGCGGAACTGATCCAGGCTTTTCCTACCAACGCCTACCCGCGTTACGTCCAGGGAATGGCGTACTTCGAGCAAGCGAAACCCTCCGAGGCCGAAGCGTCATTCCGAAAAGCGCTGGAGCTGGATCCGAAACATCTGCCCAGTTTGCTGCAGCTCGCGGAGATTCAGTTGCAACAGCGACGATTGGATGACGCCGATCGAACCTGGAAGGTGATGGACGAACTGGCGCCGAAGGATGGAACTGTTTCGCTGCTGCGGGCACGCATTCAACTGGCGCGGGGCGACAGCGCAGGGGCGGAAACATCGCTGCGAGAAGCGATCGACCTGAATCCGTCGCTCAGTTCCGCCTATGATCTGTTGTCCAAAATTTACATCGCGTCCAACCGCACATCGGAAGCTCTCGCGAATTTCGACGCGGCACTCGCGCGGTTTCCGGGGAACGTCGCCGTGCTGCTGCAAAAGGCGGCACTGCATCATGCCACGAGCAACTACGTCGAGTGCGCCGCCGCATATGAGCGCGCCCTTACGAATGCGCCGCAGCTCGTCATTGCTCTGAACAACCTCGCCTACCTCTACCTCGAAAAACTCAACAAGCCGGATCAGGCCTACGACTTCGCACGCCGAGCCAGACAGCTGGTGCCGGATGAGCCGTCCGTGGCCGACACTTTTGGCTGGGCGCAATATCATCGGAAGGAATATGCCCAGGCGCTCGTCACCCTTTCGGAAGCTGCTGCAAAACTGCCGCGTGAACCGGAGGCTCAGTTTCATCTCGGGATGGCTCACTACCAGAACGGCAATGAAACCGAGGCGGCCAATGCTCTGGGAAGAGCTCTCACGCTCAGCACGAGTTTCTCAGGCGCGTCCGAGGCACAGCGGCGCTTGCAACTCTTATCGGAACTGTCGCAACCGGTCAGTGGCGAAAATGTCGCGAAACGAAAGGCGCTTTTGGAGAAGCAGAATGACGATCCGATCGCGCTCAATCATCTCGCGAAAATTCAACTCAATGAAGGCGATCGCACCAGCGCCAAGAATTCACTGGAACGTCTCGTGACCCTGACTCCCCGCTCCGTCCCGACGCTGCTGACACTCGCGCGATTGAATGCCGCGGACAATCCGCGCCGTTCGCTCGAACTGGCGCGTCAGGCCAGGACGGTCGATGCCAGGAATCCGGAGGTTGCGCACGCCGTTGGCAGCTACGCGCTCAGCTGCGGGGAATATGACTGGGCTTTGAACGTGTTGCAGGAACAGGTGAACGCGCAGCAACATCCATCGGCCGAACTTCTCTACGATTTCGCCGTGGCACTGCATGCCGTGGGACGAACCGACGATTCCACCGCGCAGGCGAAAAAGGCTCTGAACTTGGCGCAGACTCCCGCTCAAAAAAGTGCGGCGGATCAGCTTCTTCGCTTCCTCAACGCCGACACGAATCCACCGCCTGCGCTGGTGACAGAAGCGACCAACCTGTTGAGTTCGTCTCCGCGTTTTCTTCCGGCACTCATGGTTTTGGGAACGTCGCAGGCACAGTCAGGGGATATCACCGGCGCGCGTCAGACCTTCACCAAGGTGCTGGAACTTTCGCCGAAGTTCGCACCGGCCTTGAGATCGATTGTCACCCTTTCTTCAACCGGCGAGACCGACGCCCGGTTCCACGAATGGGCCATTGCCGCCCGGAAGGCGTTTCCGAAAGATCCTGCGGTCGCACTCGCCGCCGGACGGGCTCTCTATCGCAAAGGGGATTTTCAGGCCGCACGCGCGCCGTTGCAGGAAGCCGCGGCGGCGTTCGCCGACAATGGCGAGGCGATTTTCTATCTCGGAATGAACCGGCTGAAGACGGGTGACCGCGCCAGAGGTGTCGAAGATATCAAGCGCGCAACGAATCTGGGACTGCCTGCCGCGCTCTCCGCCGAGGCATCGAAAGTTTTGGTCGATGCCCAGCTGTCCGGAGCCCGTTGATTCAAAAAAATTCGTAGCCGCCGAGGTAACGAGGCACAACCGGAAGAAAACGTCCGCTCCTCACAACGGCAGCGATATTTTCCCCAACTGCTCTACGCAATCTTCACCTTCACCTTGTGGCCCTTGATCTGGCTGCGGTTCAGTTTGGCGATGATGCTGTTCGCGTGCTCGCTGTTGACATCGACGAAAAGATGCCGTTCGCGGACATCAACGGTTCCAACCACCTTGCCGGGCAAACCGGTTTCGCCGGACACCGCATTCACGACATCGATCGGCTTGATTCCCTTGTCTTCGCCGACGCTCATCCAGAGACGCGTTTGATGGGCCGGAGTGGCACGACTCGCTTTTTTGTCGGGCTTGGATTGGGACGCCGGTTTCGATGATTTCGGAGGCTCCGGCTTTTTCACCGAGGCGAGAATTTCTTCATCCGAATAGGTTTTCTCCGGTTTCGTTTCTGATGGCTTTTCTGCGCGTTCTGGGCGAGTGGTCGGAGCGTGTTCCTGCGGCTTGGCAGCGCCAATTTTTTCCGGGACAGAGGCGGAAACGGCAGGCTCTGAAACGCGTCCGGGATTTTTCGGTCTGGAAGCCGGTGCTGCAATTCTCGGTTCGGGCGATCTCCGCACTTTTTCAGCGCGGTCGGGCATTCGCTCGTGTCTGGGAGCGTCATCAGGTGAACGGTTGAACCGGCCGCGACGATCTTCGTCCCGCCCACGTTCGTCCCGGCGATCTCGAAAGTCGCGACGCTCGCCACGTCCATCGCGTTCACGGAACGAAGTCCGTTCTCCGCGTTCGGGTCGCTGATACTCTTCCTGCGCCGGCTTTGCCGAGGCGATTTCACCCGTCTGAAGCAGATGGATCAGAGCGGATGCGATGTCCGTCGATGTGAATCCTTCCTCGAGAAGAATCTCCACAAGATGATCGTTGCGCTTGAACTCCTCACCGCGAAGAACAATCCGCACTTTCTCCAGAAATACACTCGCGCGGGCTTCCTCCACTTCGGTGACTGTTGGAATCCGGCCGCGTTGAATCTTCATGTTCGTGAACCGCTCGATGTTCCGGATCTGGAACACCTCGCGGCCCGACGCGAACGAGATTGCGCGTCCACTGCGCCCGGCGCGGCCCGTCCGTCCGATGCGATGCACGTAGTCCTCCGCGTCGTAGGGAAGGTCGTAATTGAAGACCACCTCCACGTCGTCCACATCGATGCCACGCGCCGCGACATCAGTTGCGACGAGAAATTCCAGGCCGGACTTGCGAAACCGGTTCATGACGCGATCGCGCATCATCTGGCTCATGTCGCCATGCAAACGGTCGGCAGAATAACCCTGAGCATTCAGGTGATCGACCAGGTCATCCACCATGCGCTTGGTGTTGCAGAAGATGATGCCGAGCTTGAGATCGTGGATGTCAATGAGCCGTGTGAGCAGCTCCAGTTTGTAACGGCGGTCCACTTCGTAGAAAACCTGTTCGACCGTGGAAACGGTCATCGCCTTCTGCTCGATTCGAACCTGCTGCGGATCGCGGGTGTATTTCTCGATCAGCTGCTGGATCGGCCTTGGAATGGTGGCGGAGAAAACAACGGTCTGCCGTTCCGCCGGCGTTGCCTGAAGGATCAGTTCGATGTCGTCGCGAAAACCCATGTTCAGCATCACATCGACTTCGTCGAGGATGACCATCCTGAGCGCGTCCAGCCGCAACGTGCCGCGGCGCATGTGATCCATCACGCGTCCCGGCGTTCCGATCACGATCTGCGCGCCCTGTTTGAGTCCGTAGAACTGGCGCTCATACGATTGACCGCCGTAAATCGGAAGCGCGTGGATGCCGCGTTTGAAAAAAGCGAGCTTGTGAATTTCCTCCGAAACCTGAACCGCCAGTTCACGCGTTGGGCAGAGAATCAATACCTGAACGGCGCGTTCGTCCGGATTCACCTTTTCCACCGCGGGAATTCCGAAGGCGGCCGTTTTTCCCGAGCCTGTTTGTGATTGTCCGACCACGTCGCGCCCCAGCATCAGGACCGGAATTGCTTCCGCCTGGATCGGCGACGCCTGTTCGAATCCCAATTTGTCGATCGCTTTCAGCAGATCGCCCGACAGACCCAGTTCAGAGAAAAGTTTCATAAAGTTCTTTCAGCCAGAGCGGGTCAACATAGCCCGGCACCGGCGGGAAAGAGAGAGAAATCTTGAAGGAAGCAGCGGCATTTCCGGGAGGTTCAGATCAATCCGTTCGGACTGCCATCGTGTATCAGCCGCTGCTGGACGATTCTTCGGGGATCAAGCGTCCAAAGCCGCCGCTGGCGGATCGTTGAAAATTTCTGTCGGAGAATCGGCTTGTGACAGGCATCGGTCCGAACTCAAAGGTTCCCAGTTCCGGATTGCTCAACGCGACACCATGGATTTCGTTGAACCCTTCCTTTCGCAAGGCTGTGAAATACGCGTGCAAATCCTCCAGCGGATTCATCAAGGCGTCCGGCACCACGCATACAATGTGCTGAATTCCCGCCCTTCGTAAGGCTTCGGGTCCAGGCTGGCTCAACCCAATTTGGCAGAAAAGCAGGCAGGCCGAGACCGTGAGCTCAGTTCAACGGCGTCCGTTTGTCTTTGGTCCACTCGACGTGCATGTCGAGCATCAGACGATTGCGACCCCCCGCGTGTGAGGTCCGACCTTTGAGCGTTTCTTCCAACGATGCGACTGTGTTTGGAAAATAGGGATCGACCGTCAGTTCCACTTCATCCGGACCGAACGAGGTGTTCCCTGAAGCATTGAACTGGGTAATGGCGTCCGCTTCCGTGCGGCCCCAGAAGTTGTCCTGCGCCACGGAATCGTCTCCCGCCACCGTGTTGTTCACTCGGTCGAATCGCCACATCCAGTAACGCACGGCGGGCGCGTTGGTGGTTGCGTCAATGCGTTGAACCGACTGAACGGTTTCGGCGAGCCTGGAGGATTGTGCGGACGGACAGTTCCAGACGGACACCGTCGGAAGTTGATTGCTCAATACGAGCGCCGCCCATCCTGCGCGTGGATCGCTCGGCGGCCAGGTTGACCACGGTCTGTAGCCGCCGGGCAACAAAGTTTTCAAATCGCGCCGATCCGGAAACCTTCCTTCGTCATCGAGCAACAGCCGCCACGCGACGCCCTGCTGTTTGAGCTGGGAAGTGCAGGTCGATCGGTGCGCCAGTTGTTTCGCGCGGCCGAGCGCGGGAAGGAGAAGAGCGGCGAGGATTGCAATGATTGCAATCACGACCAGCAGCTCGATGAGCGTGAACGCGGACGCCTTCGTTTTCCACTGTTTGCGTCGCGTCATCAGTCCGCAGGTTCGAGCCGGATGATGCGGGACGATTCATCCGACGGATTCCGGCCGGTGTTCAGCACGACATACAGATAACCGTCCGGTCCATTTGCGACATCACGCAGACGTCCGATGCCTTTGAACAGGAGTTCCTGTGACACCACTTTTTCGCCATCGATCACCACCCGCCGGAATTCCTCCGCAGCAAGTGACGTGACGAACAGGTTGTTCTTCCATTTCGGGAATTTGTCTCCGGTGTAAAACGCGATTCCGCACACGGCGATCGAAGGCGTCCAGTGAATCACCGGCTGTTCCATCCCTTCCTTTGCGGTAATGGCGGTGATCGGCGACCCGTTGTAATCCATGCCGTATGTAATCACCGGCCAGCCGTAGTTTCGTCGGGGCCGGATGATGTTCAATTCATCGCCGCCGCGGGGGCCGTGCTCGGTTTCCCAAAGGTCACCTGTGACGGGATGCGCTGCGAGACCCTGGGGATTGCGATTTCCATAACTCCAGATGGTCGGAAAGGCATTCGTGTCGTTGAGGAACGGATTGTCCGGCGGGATTCGTCCGTCGTCCATGATGCGATGCACCTTGCCGTTCGGACGCGAGAGATCCTGGGCGTTGTCCTTGTCACCGCGCTCGCCGATGCTGAAAAACAGATGCCCCGCGTTGTCGAACACGAAGCGGCTGCCGAAATGAACTCCGCCGGGTTTGTAAAAGCGTTCGTCCGCTTTGAAGATCGTTTCCTGGTCCACCCATTTGTTTTCTCGAATCCTTCCGCGAACGACCGCTGTGAGGCCGTTTCCGTTGGAGCTGCGATCGCTGTAGGAAAGATAAACCCAACCGTTGCTCTGATAGTTGGGATGTAATGCCACCGCCAGCAGGCCGCCCTGGCCGTTGAATCGAACAGCCGGCGTGTTCTCGATCGCTGCGCCCACTTTCCCATCTTTCACAATGCGCAGCGCGCCGCGCTGTTCCGTAACCAGCATTCCGCCGTCGGGAAGAAACGCAATCGACCACGGCGTGGCGAGGTTTTCGGCGACGGTGCGAACGCGGAATGAATGTTCCTGGCTTTTGACAACCTGCGATTCATCCGGCTTGGGAAAGGTTGTCTGACGTCGCAAAGCCGCGGCGCGTTTTTCTCGGATCAACACGACCATCGCACGAATTTCCGCTTCCGAAAGCGCACCCTTCCACGCGGGCATTCCGTTGGTGAGAATTCCCTCACTGATTGAGCGCGCGACGCTGGCGTCGTCCATTCCGTGCTTCCAATTGTCCCCAAGAAGACTCGGCGCCTGGCCGCCTTCGAGGTTTCGTCCATGACAGTTGGCGCAGTTCTGATTGAAGAACGATTCCACGTTCCGCCGTTGCGCCTGGGCGGAAAATGACACGGCGAGAATGCCAATCAACGCGAGCGGGACTCCCGGAACAAAACCGAGCACTTTGGACCAGCGAAAATAAAAACGAAAATGACGCGACAAGGTAGTCATGGGTTGGGCTGAATATGCCCGGCAACACAGGGGTGTCAAACCCGCTTCAGCCCAATGAAACTTTCCCGGGCGGAGCCGCGTCTCTGTGCTTCTGACAGGAAGCGTCGCTTCGTTTTTAGCCTTCGAGCAGCGGGCACCCCCCCCCCCAAAAA
>Ga0065721_10004135_pt1 | contig 40049 bp, 36 predicted proteins | sample Mesricmetagenome_FD_59108 | JGI IMG/M metagenome (GOLD analysis project Ga0065721, IMG submission 59108) | Mesophilic microbial community from rice straw/compost enrichment Sample: eDNA_1 v2 (version 2) | ecosystem: Engineered > Solid waste > Grass > Composting > Bioreactor | place: USA: Davis... | reverse complement strand
CGCCGCGGCCGTGGCGCCGGGCGCCGGGCGCGCGGCTTGACGGCGGTGGTGCCACCACGCCGGCACCATCGCCAGCACGCCCACGGCGCAGCCCCCGGCAAAGGCGGCCAGCACCACGATCACCAGCGGCGCGTTCCATGACTGGCCGAAGAACCAGTGCACGGTGGCGGTGTGGCGGTTGTTGAGCGCGAACGCGAACAGCGCGAAGAAGAGGAAGGCCCGCAGGAGCCAGACGAGGAAGCGCATGGGCGGGCGATTCTAGCGAGGGCACACCCCGGTTCCGGGGGCGCGCGGCCGGCGCGGCACGGCTTTCACGGCCGAGCGGCGCCCAAAAGGAAGCGGCGCCACGAGGGCGCCGCTGCGGAGATCTCCACGGACCAAGGCCGGGAGCTTCAGGAGGTGCCGAGCTCGGCGGGCTCCGGCGCGACGGGGACGTTGGCGTCCACCGCCTCGCGCAGCGCCTTGCCGGGCTTGAAGTGCGGCACCAGCTTTTCCGGGATCAGCACCGGCTCGCCGCTGCGGGGATTGCGCCCCATGCGCGGCGGACGGCGGTTGATGGAGAAGCTGCCGAAGCCCCGGATCTCGATGCGGTGCCCGCGCGCCAGGGCGTCGGACATCGCGTCGAGGATGGTCTTGACCGCGAACTCGGTGTCGCGGTGCGTGAGCTGGCCGAAACGCTCGGCCAGCTCGGCCACGAGGTCGGAACGGGTCATGACCGCCGGGCCCCTTCAGTCTCAGCCGTTGTCGCGGTTGTCCAGCTTGGCGCGCAGCAGGGCGCCCAGGCTGGTGGTACCGGCGGTTTCGCGCTCGTTGCTCTGCGACAGGCGCTGCATGGCTTCCTGCTGGTCGGCGTTGTCCTTGGCCTTGATCGACAGCTGGATCGAACGCGTCTTGCGGTCGATGTTGATGATCATGGCGGAGACGTCGTCGCCTTCCTTGAGCACGTTGCGCGCGTCTTCGACGCGGTCGCGGCTGATTTCGGAAGCGCGCAGGTAGCCCGTCACGTCCTCGGTCAGCTGGATCTCGGCGCCGCGCGGATCGACGCTCTTCACCTTGCCGCTGACCAGCGATCCGCGGTCATTGAGCGTGGTGAAGGTGGCGAACGGGTCGCCGTCGAGCTGCTTGATGCCCAGGCTGATGCGCTCGCGCTCCACGTCCACGGCCAGCACGACCGCTTCGACTTCCTGACCCTTCTTGAAGTTGCGCACGGCGGCTTCGCCGGGCTCGTTCCAGGACAGGTCGGACAGGTGCACCAGGCCGTCGATGCCCTGGGCCAGGCCCACGAACACGCCGAAGTCGGTGATCGACTTGACCGGGCCCTTGACCTTGTCGCCGCGCTTGACGGTCTCGGCGAACTCTTCCCAGGGATTGGGCTTGCACTGCTTCATGCCCAGGGAGATGCGGCGCTTGTCCTCGTCGATCTCCAGGACCATCACTTCGACTTCCTCGCCCAGGGTCACGACCTTGGCGGGGGCGACGTTCTTGTTGGTCCAGTCCATCTCGGAGACGTGCACCAGGCCTTCGATGCCCGGCTCGATCTCGACGAACGCGCCGTAGTCGGCGATGTTGGTGACCTTGCCGAACAGGCGGGTGCCGGCCGGGTAGCGGCGGGCCACGCCGTGCCAGGGGTCGTCACCCAGCTGCTTCAGGCCCAGCGAGACGCGGTTCTTCTCGGCGTCGAACTTCAGCACCTTGGCGTCGAGCTCCTGGCCCACCTGGACCACTTCGCTCGGGTGACGCACACGGCGCCAGGCCATGTCGGTGATGTGCAGCAGGCCGTCGATGCCGCCCAGGTCCACGAAGGCGCCGTACTCGGTGATGTTCTTCACCACGCCGTGGACGATGGCGCCCTCGGTCAGCGTCTCCAGCAGCTTGGCGCGCTCTTCGCCCATCGAGGCTTCCACCACCGCGCGGCGGCTCAGCACCACGTTGTTGCGCTTGCGGTCGAGCTTGATGACCTTGAACTCCATCGTCTTGCCTTCGTAAGGAGTCAGGTCCTTGACGGGGCGGGTGTCGATGAGCGAGCCGGGCAGGAAGGCGCGGATGCCGTTGACCAGGACGGTCAGGCCGCCCTTGACCTTGCCGGAGACGGTGCCGGTGACGAAGTCGCCGGACTCCAGCGCGTTTTCCAGCGCCAGCCACGAGGCCAGGCGCTTGGCCTTGTCGCGCGACAGGATCGTGTCGCCGTAGCCGTTTTCCAGGGCGTCGATGGCCACCGACACGAAGTCGCCGACCTGCACCTCGACCTCGCCCTGGTCGTTCTTGAATTCTTCGATGGGAACGTAGGCCTCGGACTTGAGGCCGGCATTGACCACCACGAAGTTGTGCTCGATGCGCACCACCTCGGCAGAGATCACCTCGCCGGCGCGCATGTCGCGCTGCTGCAGGCTTTCTTCGAACAGGGCGGCAAAAGACTCGCCGCCCTGGGTGGCGGTTTGGGTATCCATCATGTGGGTGTTTCCTGGCCGGCGGGCCGCGTGGAAGGCGGGGCCGGCGTTTCGTGCAACTGCCGTTGCGGGGTTAGGTTGCGAATCCGCTGCCCCCGGCGCGCCTTGCGGTGCGGGGAAACTGCCCTAGCGGTGCGAAGGCAGCGGGGGAGCGGTCCCGGGTGCTCCGGCGTCTCAGGCTTGCGGCGTGCCGCTGTCCTGGAACGGACCGCGCTGCGCCCACCACTGCAGCACGGTGGCGGTGGAGGCTTCCACCGTCTGTGCCGAGTTGTCCAGCAACTGCGCGTCCGGGGCCGGCTTCAAGGGCGCGATCAAGCGGTTGCGATCCCGCTCGTCCCGGGCCTCGAGGTCGGACCGAAGCTTGTCAATGCTAGCAGAAATTCCTTTTGAAATCAATTGCTTATACCGGCGCTCGGCACGCTTGGCGGCACTGGCAGTGAGGAACACTTTCAGCGGTGCGTCCGGAAAGATCACGGTCCCCATGTCGCGTCCGTCCGCCACCAGCCCCGGCGCGCGGCGGAAGGCCAGTTGCACTGCGTACAGTGCTGCGCGCAACTCCGGCAGCGCGGAGATGCGCGAGGCGGTGGTGCCGACCTCCTCGCAGCGCAGGTCGGCGCTGATCTCGCGGCCGTCCAGGTACAGCCGCTCGCCCTCGAAGCGCAGGTTCAGCCCGCGCGCCAGTGCGGCCATCGCCGCGCCGTCGGTGGTGTCCACGCCGCGCGCGAGCGCCGCCAGCGCCGTGACGCGGTAGAGCGAGCCCGAGTCCAGCGTGTGGTAGCCCAGTGCCTGGGCCACCGAACTCGCCAGCGTGCCCTTGCCCGAGGCGGTGGGGCCGTCGATGGTGATCACCGGCACCAGCGAGCGCTCGGTGCTGGCCAGGTCGAACAGCGTCTCGAAGTAATCGGGGAAGGTCTTGCCCGCGCAGCGAGGCTCCAGGATGCGCACCGGCACCACCGGCTCGGCCGAGGCCAGCGGGTTGAACGCCGCCAGCGACAGGCACATCGCCATGCGGTGGTCGTCGTAGGTGTGGATGGAGGCGGCCTTCCAGCCCGAGGCCGGCGGCGGCGACACCTCGATGAAGTCCTCGCCTTCCACCACCGTGGCGCCCACCTTGCGCAGTTCCGCGGCCATGGCGGCGATGCGGTCGGTCTCCTTGACGCGCCAGCTTGCGATGTTGGTCAGCCGCGTGCTGCCGCGCGCGTACAGCGCCATCACCGCCAGCGTCATGGCCGCGTCGGGAATGTGGTTGCAGTCCAGGTCGATGGCGCGCAGCGGCCATGCGCCGCGCTGCACCTCGATGTAGTTGGGTCCCAGGTGCACCGACGCGCCCATGGCGCGCGCGGCGTCCACGAAGGCCACGTCACCCTGGATCGACTCGCTGCCCACACCCTCGATACGCACCGGCGCGTCGGTGGCGGCGATCGCCCCCAGCGCCACGAAGTACGAGGCCGAGGAGGCGTCGCCCTCCACCCACACCTCGCCCGGCGAGCGGTAGGCGCTGCCCTGCGGGATGGTGAAGCGCTCCCAGCCCTCGCGCTGCACCTCGATGCCGAAGCGCGCCAGCAGCTTGAGCGTGATGTCGATGTAGGGCTTGGAGATCAACTCGCCCTGCACCTCGACCGTGATCGCGCCGTCCGCGCTCACCAGCGGCAGCGCCAGCAACAGCGCGGTGAGGAACTGGCTGGAGACGTCGCCACGCACGCGGATGGGCGCGGCCGTGTCCACGCGGCCGCCGGCGGCGCCCGTGAGGCGCAGCGGCGGGTAGCCGTCCTGACCCAGGTACTCCACGCCGCAGCCGAGCTGGCGCAGCGCGTCCACCAGGTCGCCGATGGGGCGCTCGTGCATGCGCGGCACGCCCGAGAGCTCGAAGTTGCCGCCCTGCGTGGCGGCCAGCAGCGCCAGCGCGGCCGTGAGCGGGCGCATCGCGGTGCCGGCGTTGCCCAGGAAGAGCTGCGCCTCGTGCACCTGGAGCCGTCCGCCCAGGCCCGTGACGCGCAGCGGGCCGCCGCCGGTGCCGGGCTCCACGCCGCAGCCCAGGCGACCCAGCGAGTCCAGCATCACACGCGTGTCGTCGGAGTCGAGCAGGTCGTGCACCAGCGTCTGGCCTTCGCACAGGCCGGCCAGCAGCAGCACGCGGTTGGAAATGCTCTTGGAGCCCGGCAGGCGTACCGTGCCGGCGGCGCCGGTGAGCGGGGGAAGGTCGAGGAAGGGAAGGTCGTACATGCGTGGGTCGCGTGCCGCATGGGAGCGACACGCGGGGATGTTCAGCGGGACTGTGAGGGCGGTGCGCCCAGATGCCAGCGCGCGCGCGCCTGCGCCACCTGGCGGATATGGTCTTCCAGCGTCGCGGCGTCGCCCGCGCGCAGCTGCTGCTCGAAGCCGTCCAGCGCCTGGCGGAAGTGCTGCAGCTGGTCCAGCACCTCGTCGCGGTTGGCCAGCAGGATGTCGCGCCACATCACCGGGTCGCTGGCGGCAATGCGCGTGAAGTCGCGAAAGCCCGGCCCGGCCAGGGCCAGGAAGTCGCCGTCCCCGTCCTGCCGTGCCACGCCTTCGAAGTAGGCATAGGCCAGCAGGTGCGGCAGGTGGCTGACGGCGGCGAAGGCGGCGTCGTGCGCCTGTGGGTCCATGCAGCGCACGCGCGCGCCCAAGGCCTCCCACAGTGCCGTGGCGCGTTGCACCAGCTCGGCCGGGTTCTCGGGCAGCGGTGTGAGGATGGCGTGGCGGTTGACGTAGAGCGCCGCGTCGGCATGCGCCACGCCAGCCGTCTCCTTGCCGGCGATGGGGTGCGCGGGCACGAAGCGCGACAGCCGCTCGCCCAGCACGCGCCGCGCCGCGGCCACGGCGTCGCGCTTGGTGCTGCCGACATCCATCAGCAGCGCGTCGGCGTCCAGCACGGGTGCCACCGCGGCCAGCACGCCCTCGGTGGCCGCCACCGGCACCGCCAGCACCACGAGGTCGGCGCCCTGCGCCGCCTGGGCCGCGGAAGGCGCAACCGCGTCGATCACGTTCAGCCGCAGCGCCTTGTCCAGCGCGGCGGTGTCGGGGCCGCAGCTCACGACCTGGTTCACCAGCCCGGCACGCCGCAGCGCCAGGGCGAAGGAGCCGCCCATGAGGCCGCAGCCCACCAGCGCCAGCCGCTCGAAACGCATGGTCAGTGCCGGTCCAGCGGGTAGCCGCCCAGCAGCTTGAAGAAGCTGCAATGCGCGCGCAGTGCCTGCAGCGCTTGCGCGACGTGCGGCTCCTCGGGGTGGCCCTGCAGGTCGATGTAGAAGTAGTACTCCCACTGGCCCGATCGCGCCGGGCGCGATTCGAAGCGGCTCATCGACACGCCAGCGGTCTTGAGCGGCACCAGCAGGTCCACCATCGCGCCGGGGCGGTTGGCGACCGCCACCACCAGGCTGGTGCAGTCCATGCCCGAAGGGGCGGGCAGGCTTTGGTATTGCGGGTCGGCCACCATCACGAAGCGGGTGCGGTTGCGCGGATCGTCCTGCACGCCCGGAGCGACCAGGTGCAGCCCGAACTCGTTGCCCGCGCGCACGCTGGCCAGTGCGGCCAGCGACGGATCCTGCGCCGCCAGGCGTGCGCCCTCGGCATTGCTGGCCACGGGGCGGCGCTCCACGCCCGGCAGGTGCTGCGACAGCCACTCGTGGCACTGCCCCAGCGCCTGCGGGTGCGCGCACACGGCCTGGATGCCTTCCAGGTCCTCGCGCAGGCGCAGCAGGTTGTGGCGCACCAGCAGGCTGGTCTCGCCGACGATGCTCAGCGGCGTGGTCAGGAACAGGTCCATGGAGCGCGCCACGGCGCCCTCGGTGGAGTTTTCCACCGGCACCACGCCGAAGTCGGCCGAGCCGGCACTGGTGGCGCGGAACACCTCGTCGATACTGGCGCAGGGCACGCGCACGATGGAGCTGCCGAAGTAGTTGAGCGCCGCTTCTTCGCTGAAGGTGCCCGCCGGCCCCAGGAAGGCCACGCGCGTAGGCGTCTCCAGCGCGCGGCAGGCTGACATCAGCTCGCGCCAGATCGGCGCCAGGTTCTCGTTCCGAAGCGGCCCCGGGTTGACGGCTTTGAGGCCCTCGATCACCTGCTGCTCGCGCTCGGGGCGGAACACCGGCGAGCCTTCCTTCTTCTTGATCTCGCCCACCGCCTGCGCCAGCGCGGCGCGGCGGTTGATCAGTGCCAGCAGCTCGCGGTCCACTGCGTCGATGCACACGCGCAGGCCGGGCAGGTCTTGGGGCAGGGAAGTGTCGTCAGCCATGGCGGGCCTGGAACTCGGTCATGTAGGACACCAGCGCCTGCACGCCTTCGAGCGGCATGGCGTTGTAGATGGAGGCGCGCAGGCCCCCGACGGACTTGTGGCCCTTGAGCTGCAGCAGCCCGCGTTCCACGGCGCCTTCCAGGAAGGGCGCGTACAGCCGCTCGTCGGGCATGAAGAAGGGCACGTTCATGCGCGAGCGGCAGCCCGGCGCGACCTTGTTGCTGTAGAAGCCCGAGGCGTCGATGGCGCCGTAGAGCAGCTCGGCCTTCTGCGCCGCGCGGCGCTCCATCTCGGCCACGCCGCCCTGGCGCAGCAACCACTGGAACACCAGCCCGGCGATGTAGATGGCATACGTGGGCGGCGTGTTGAACATCGAGCCGTGCTCGGCCACGGTCTTGTAGTCGAAGGCCGAGGGGCACACGGGCAGCGCGTGGCCCACCAGGTCCTCGCGCACGATGACGATGGTCAGCCCGGCCGGCCCGATGTTCTTCTGCGCGCCGGCGAAGGCCAGGCCCACGCGCGACCAGTCGATGCCACGCGAGAGGATGTGCGAGGAGCAGTCGATCACCAGCGGCGTGTCGCTGCCCAGCGCCTTGAGATCGGGCAGCTCGTGGAACTCGATGCCGTGGATGGTCTCGTTGCTGCAGACGTGCAGGTAGCGCGCGCCGCGGCGCAGTTGCCACGTGGCCGGGGCGGGCAGCGTGGTATGGCTGCCGTCGTCGGCGGTGTTGGTGGCGGCGAGCTGAGCGTCGCAGTACTTCTTCGCTTCCTTGAACGACTTCTGCGACCAGCTGCCGGTGACCACGAAGTCCACTGCCGCGCCGCCCGAGAGGTTCAGCGGCACGATGGCGTTCTCGGCCAGGCCGCCGCCCTGCATGAACAGGATGTGGAAGTTGGGCGGCACCGCCAGCAGGCGGCGCAGGTCGGCCTCGGCCTGATGGGCGATGGAGATGAATTCCTTGCCGCGGTGGCTCATCTCCATGACGCTCATGCCGCTGCCGTGCCAGTCGAGCATCTCTGCCGCGGCCTGTTCCAGCACCTCGGCCGGCAGGGCCGCCGGGCCGGCGGAGAAGTTGTAGGGGCGCTGCTTCATGGCTTACTTCTTGGCGGCAGAGGCGCTGGCTGCGGGCATGGGCACGCCGGCGGCTTCGAGGCGATTGCGCATGGCCTGCTCCAGGCGCTGGATCTTGGGGTCGAGCGTCGGCGCCAGCTCCGCGCCCAGCTTTTTCACCAGCGACTGCTCCATCTCGGGCATGAGCTGCTGGAACTTGCGGTTCACGGGCGATTCCATCCAGGCGATCACCTGCTTGAGCTCGTCCTCGCTGAACTTTTCCTCCAGCAGCGCGCCGACGGTGGAGGGCGCAAGCTTCACCATGCGCTCGCGCGCCACCGGCACGGCCTCTTCGGCGTATTTCTTGGCCTCGGCCTGGAGATCCTTGAACAGGGCCTCGCGCTTGTCCGGCGCCACCCGGGCCTGCAGCACCTGGCCGGCCTGCTGGAGCATCAGCACCGCCGGGCGCTCGGCGAGGTTGCGCGCCATGCCCTCGATGCTGGGCTGCTGCAGCTGCAGCACCTTCTGCACCAGTTCCTTCTTGGTCTGGGCGTGCGCGCCGCCGGCCACGGCCAGCGCCGCGGCCAGCGCGATCGACTTCCACATGTCAGTTGTTCTCCTCGCCGGCCTCGGGAGCGGCCGTGCTGTCCACGTTGGCATCGTTCTCCACGATGCGTTGCAGGCCGCCCAGGCGCGCGCCGTCATCCAGCGCGATCAGCGTCACGCCCTGCGTGGCGCGGCCCATCTCGCGGATCTCGGAGACACGGGTGCGCACCAGCACACCGCGGTCGGTGATGAGCATGATCTCGTCGGCCTCGCGCACCAGCGTGGCGGCCACGACCTTGCCGTTGCGCTCGCTTTGTTGGATGGCGATCATCCCCTTGGTGCCGCGCCCGTGGCGCGTGTACTCGGTGATGGGCGTGCGCTTGCCGAAGCCGTTCTCGGTGGCGGTAAGCACGCTCTGCGACTCGTCCTCGGCCACCAGCATCGCGATCACGCTCTGGCCCGGCTCTAGGTTCATGCCGCGGTTGCCGCGCGCGTTGCGGCCCATGGGACGCAGGTCGTCCTCGGGGAAGCGCACCGCCTTGCCGCCGTCGGAGAACAGCATCACGTCGTGCTGGCCGTCGGTGAGCGCCGCGCCCACGAGGTAGTCGCCCTCATCGAGCGTGACGGCGATGATGCCGGCCTTGCGCGGGTTGCTGAACTCGTCCAGCGGCGTCTTCTTGACGGTGCCCAAGGCGGTTGCCATGAACACGTAGTGGTCGCCGGGGAAGGTGCGGAACTCGCCCGTGAGCGGCAGCACGACGGTGATCTTCTCGTCGGGTTGCAGCGGGAACATGTTGACGATGGGCTTGCCGCGCGAGGCGCGCCCGCCCTGCGGCACCTCCCAGACCTTGAGCCAGTACACGCGCCCGCGGTTGGAGAAGCACAGGATCCAGTCGTGCGTGTTGGCGATGAAGAGCTGGTCGATCCAGTCGTCTTCCTTGGTCTGCGCCGCCTGCTTGCCGCGGCCGCCGCGCTTTTGCGCCCGGTACTCGGCCAGCGGCTGGCTCTTGATGTAGCCCGTGTGCGAGAGCGTCACGACCATGTCGGTGGGCGTGATCAGGTCCTCGGTGCCGAGCTCCTGCACGTTGTGCTCGATGGTCGAGCGGCGCGCGCCGATCTTGGTCTGGCCGAACTCCGCGCGCAGCGCCTTGAGCTCGTCGCTGATGATGGTCGTCACGCGCTCGGGCCGCGCCAGGATGTCGAGCAGGTCGGCGATGGTGGCCATCACGTCGCGGTACTCGCCAATGATCTTGTCCTGCTCCAGGCCCGTGAGGCGTTGCAGCCGCATCTGCAGGATCTCGCCGGCCTGCTCGTCGGAGAGCCGGTACAGGCCGTCGGGCTGCAGCCCGTAGTGCGAGGGCAGGCCTGCGGGGCGGAAGGCCTCGCGCCCGCCGATGGCGCCGGTCTGGGCACGGGCGAGCATCTCGCGCACCAGCGACGAGTCCCAGCTGCGCGCCATCAGCTCCGTGCGCGCCAGCGGCGGCGTCGGGGCGGCCTTGATGATGGCGATGAACTCGTCGATGTTGGCCAGCGCCACCGCCAGGCCTTCGAGCACGTGGCCGCGCTCGCGCGCGCGGCGCAGTTCGTACACGGTGCGGCGCGTGACGACCTCGCGCCGGTGCTCCAGGAAGATCTCCAGCAGCTGCTTGAGATTGCACAGCTTGGGCTGGCCGTCCACCAGGGCAACCATGTTGATGCCGAAACTGTCCTGCAGCTGCGTCTGCTTGTAGAGGTTGTTGAGCACGACCTCCGGCACCTCGCCGCGCTTGAGCTCGATGACCACGCGCATGCCGGACTTGTCGGACTCGTCCTGGATGTGGCTGATGCCTTCGAGCTTCTTCTCGTTGACGAGCTCGGCGATGCGCTCCAGCAGCGTTTTCTTGTTGACCTGGTAAGGAATCTCGTCGACGACGATGGCCTGGCGCTCACCGTTCTTGCCGATGTCCTCGAAGTGGCAGCGCGCGCGCATCACCACCTTGCCGCGGCCGCTGCGGTAGCCCTCGCGCACGCCGTTGAGGCCGTAAATGATGCCGGCGGTGGGGAAGTCCGGCGCCGGGATGATCTCCATGAGCTCTTCGAGCGTGGCCTCGGGCGCGCCCAGCAGGTGCAGGCACGCGTCCACGACCTCGTTGAGGTTGTGCGGCGGGATGTTGGTGGCCATGCCCACGGCGATGCCGGCGCTGCCGTTGACCAGCAGGTTGGGCAGCCGCGTGGGCAGCACCAGCGGCTCCTTTTCGGAGCCGTCGTAGTTGGGCCCGAAATCGACGGTTTCCTTGTCGATGTCGGCCAGCATCTCGTGGGCGATCTTCGACAGGCGGATCTCGGTGTAGCGCATGGCCGCGGCGTTGTCGCCGTCCACGGAACCGAAGTTCCCCTGGCCGTCCACGAGCATGTGGCGCAGGCTGAAGTCCTGCGCCATGCGCACGATGGTGTCGTACACCGCGCTGTCGCCGTGCGGGTGGTATTTACCGATCACGTCGCCGACGATGCGGGCGGACTTCTTGTAAGGGCGGTTCCAGTCGTTGTTGAGCTCGTGCATGGCGTACAGCACGCGCCGGTGCACGGGCTTGAGGCCGTCGCGCGCATCGGGCAGGGCGCGGCCCACGATCACGCTCATGGCGTAATCGAGATACGAGCGCCGCATCTCCTCTTCGAGGCTGATGGGCAGGGTTTCCTTGGCGAACTGGGTCATGGGACGACGGGCGCGACCCTCGCGCGCGGGCGCGGAGCCGGCTCCGCGTAAAGCAGCGGATCGAACATTCTAAGCGGCGCGGCCTGTAGCTCCGGCGCAACAGGGGCAGGCGCCACGCCGGGGCGTCCAGGCCAAAATGGGCGGGTCAAGAAACCCCCGATGGCACAATGGGTCGTCGGTGGTGATCGCTCGCGAGACCGGGTGTTTGCCAGGTTGTCTTGCTTCCGATTCGGACGTTTCGCAGAGTCCTGCGGCTTTCCTTGAGAGGAGAATCAATGAAGAAACTGAACGCCGTGGCGGTGCTGTTTGCATCCGCCGCGCTTGCTGCCCCGCTGTCGAGCGCGTTTGCCCAGACGGTCGACAACTGGCGTGCCACGGACGGCACGGTTGTCAAGAACGGTACCAACGAACTGTGCTGGCGCGATTCCTCCTGGACGCCGGCTACCGCCGACCAGGCCTGCGACGGCGCGCTGAAGCCGCCCGCCCCCGCCCCCGTGGCCCCGCCGGCCGCTGCCCCGGCTCCGGCCCCGGCGCCCGCCCCGGCCCCGGCCGTCGTGCCGCCCGCTCCGGTGAGCGAGAAGGTCACCTACGCCGCCGACGCGTTCTTCGATTTCGACAAGGCCGTGCTGAAGCCCGAAGCGCGCGCCAAGCTGGACGACCTGGTGGCCAAGACCGGTGGCGTCAACCTGGAAGTGATCATCGCCGTGGGTCACACCGACTCCGTCGGCACTGACGCCTACAACCAGCGTCTGTCGGTGCGCCGCGCCGAAGCCGTCAAGGCCTACCTGGTGGGCAAGGGCGTTGAGAAGAACCGCGTGTACACCGAAGGCAAGGGCGAGAAGCAGCCCGTGGCCGACAACAAGACCGCCGACGGCCGTGCCAAGAACCGCCGCGTCGAGATCGAAGTGGTCGGTACGCGCGCCAAGTAAGCCGTCCGGTCTTCGGACCGATGCGTCAGCAAACCCCGCCACGGCGGGGTTTGTGCTTTTCTGTAGGGCTACGATGGGCGCCATGATCAACGCCGACCCCCAGGAGCTGGCCAAGTTCAGCGAGCTCGCCCACCGCTGGTGGGACCCCGACAGTGAATTCCGTCCCTTGCACCAGATCAACCCGCTGCGACTGCAGTGGATCGAGTCGCTGGTGCCTCTGGCCAACAAGCAGGTGCTCGACGTGGGCTGCGGCGGGGGCATCCTGGCCGAAGCCATGGCGCAGCGCAGCGCGCAGGTGCTGGGCATTGACTTGGCCGTCAAGCCGCTGAAGGTGGCGCAGCTGCACGCGCTGGAGTCTGGCGTGCACAACGTGGACTACCGCGAGGTGCCCGTGGAGGCGCTGGCGGCCGAGCAGCCAGCGCGCTTTGACGTGGTGACCTGCATGGAGATGCTGGAGCATGTGCCCGCGCCGGAGTCCGTGGTGGCCGCCTGCGCCGCGCTGGTCAAGCCTGGTGGCTGGGTCTTCTTCTCCACGCTCAACCGCAACCCCAAGGCCTTCCTGTTCGCTATCGTGGGCGCGGAGTACGTGCTCAAGCTGTTGCCGCGCGGCACGCACGAGTACGAGAAGTTCATCCGCCCCAGCGAGCTTGCGCGCTGGGGCCGCGAGGCCGGGCTGGAGCTGCAGCGCACGCGTGGGCTGGAATACAACCCCTTCACGCGCCATTACTCGCTGACGCACGATACCAGCGTCAACTACCTCTTCGGCCTGCGCAAGCCGGCCTGACGAACGTCCGGCGCCGCGCGCCGGCTGCTGTTGCCCATGACTGCTTCCATCCGTTGCGTGCTCTTCGATCTCGACGGCACGCTCATCGACAGCGCCCCGGACCTGGCCGGCGCCGCCAATGCCATGCGCGTGGCGCGCGGCCTGCCTGAAGTGCCTTATGACCGGCTGCGTCCGATGGTGGGTGCGGGCGCGCGCGGCATGGTCGGCGCGGCCTTCGGCACCGCGCCCGGCGACGCGGACTTCGAGGCGCTGCGCGACGAGTTCCTGCAGCGCTATGCCGACGGCCTGCTGCAGCGCACGGCCGTGTTCGAGGCCATGGTGCCGGTGCTGCAGGCACTGGAGCGCGCGGCACTGTGCTGGGGTATCGTGACCAACAAGCACGAGCGCTTCACGCTGCCGGTGGTGCAGGGTTTGGGCTTGCAGGAGCGCGCTGCCGCCCTCATCTGCGGCGACACCACGGCGCATGCCAAGCCGCATCCTGAGCCGTTGCTGGAGGCGGCGCGCCGCGTGGGCGTGGCACCGCAGGCCTGTGTCTACGTCGGCGATGACCTGCGAGACGTGCAAGCCGGACGCGCCGCGGGCATGGCCACGCTGGCTGCCGCCTGGGGCTACCTGGGCGAGCGCGAGCCGATTCACGAGTGGGGCGCCGATGCCGTGATCGAAAATCCCCCTGGGCTCTTGAAGTGGCTCGGACTGGCCTAAAATAGATTTCTCAGCAAAGGGGCCGACCCGGTTTCGACGTGGGTGCGGATCCGGCGCAGGGCATGCCGAGCACCAGTTCGCTCGTAAATCCACTGGACCAAAGTAACTGCGAACGACGAACGTTTCGCTCTCGCCGCTTAACACCGGTGAGCCTCTCAACGGCAGGCCGATGGGCCGGGCCCGCAAGGGCTGAGAGGTCATTCACATCGGCTGGTTGCTGACCGGGTCACTCGGTTGGTAACGAGATCAAGTGACTGGCTCCACGGGTAGCGTGCTGCTGCGCGACCCGGGGGGTGAGACTCAAATCAGTCAGCTAAGCATGTAGAACTGTCCGGTGATGGCTTGCGGACGGGGGTTCAATTCCCCCCGGCTCCACCAATCTCCGATGAAGCCCTGCCGCGCAAGCGGCGGGGCTTTTTCATTGGGTGCCGCCTGCAACCTTTTCCAGCGTCTTCTTACGCGCTTGGAGCTTGTCCCGGACGGCCCTTGCTCCGCATAAGCCTTGCACCCCGGCGCAGCCGTGGCCGAGGCTCTGTTCAACTTCGTGGAGCAAGGCAATGGATTGGGAAAACCTCTGGGACGTGGCTAGCGTGCAGCTCATGAGCTTCGGGCTCAAGGCGGCCGGGGCCATCGCGGTCTGGATCGTGGGCCGCTACCTCATCGGGCTGGCCGTGCGGCTGGTGTCCGCCGCGGCCACGCGCCAGCGCGTGGATCCCACCATCCTGCGCTACGTCGCCAGCGCCGTGACCGTGACGCTCAACATCGTGCTGGTGGTGGCGATCCTGGGCTACTTCGGCGTCGAGACCACCTCCTTCGCCGCGCTGCTGGCCGCCGCGGGCGTGGCGATCGGCGCGGCCTGGGCCGGGCTGCTGTCCAACTTCGCCGGCGGCGCCTTCCTCATCGTGCTGCGCCCGTTCAAGGTCGGTGACTACGTCAAGGCCGGCGGCGTGGAAGGCACGGTCACGGAGATCGGCCTTTTCGCCACCACCATCCTCACGCCCGACAACGTCACCACCTTCGTGGGCAACGGCAAGGTCTTCGGCGACACCATCTCCAACTACTCCGCCAGCGCCTGGCGGCGCGTGGACCGCGAGGCGCAACTGGCCCATTCGGTCAACCCGCAGGACGCCATCGCCCGGCTGCGCACGGCGCTGCTCAACATTCCCAACGTCGAGCGCGACCCGGCGCCGGTGGTGGAGATCATCGACTTCAACGAGCGCGGCACGCGGCTGGCGGTGCGGCCCTTCACCCACACCAACCACTACTGGCAGGTGTATTTCGACACCAACCGCGTCATCAGCGAGACCTTCGGCGCCGCCGGCTACCCGGTGCCCGAGACGCACGTGGTGATGGCCGACAAGCCCGCGCCGCAGCCACAGCCGCAGCCGTCGCTGCCTGCGGCCGGCACCGCGGCGGCGAGCACCGCCGCGGCGGTGTGAGGGCGGTCGCGCCGCTCAGCCCCGGCCCACGTAGGGCATGCCGGTGGCCATCACGGTCATGGTCAGCACGTTGGCTTCCAGCGGCAGCCGCGCCATGGTCAGGAAGGTGCTGACCACGGCGTCCATGCGCATGCGCGGCTCGGAGCGCACGCTGCCGTCGGCCTGCAGCGCGCCCTGTGCCATCAGCTCCGTCATGTCGGTGGCGACGTTGCCGATGTCGATCTGCCCCACGGCGATGTCGAAGGCCCGCCCTTCCAGCGCCGCGGCGCGCGTGAGGCCGCTGATGGCGTGCTTGGTGATGGTGTAGGCCGCGGACAGCGGGCGCGGCACGTGCGCCGAGATCGAGCCGTTGTTGATGATCCGCCCGCCCCGCGGCGACTGCTGCTTCATCAGCCGGAACGCCTGCTGCGTGCACAGGAAGGGGCCGTGCAGGTTCACGTCCACCGCCGATTGCCAGCGCTCCAGCGGCAGCTCCTCCAGTGGTGTGGGCGCGGTGAAGGTCCCGGCGTTGTTGAACAGCAGGTCCAGCCGCCCGAAACGCTGCTGCAGCGTGTCGAAGAGGCGCTGCACGGCCGCGGCGTCGGACACGTCCGCGCTCAGCGCCAGCGCGCGCTGCCCGATGTCGCCCCAGGGATCGCCCACCGCCGCGATGGCCTCTTCCAGCGGCTGCAGCCGCCGCCCGGCGAAGACCACGCGCCAGCCGTCGCGCAGCAGGGCCTGCGCGCAGGCGCGCCCGATGCCGCTGCCCGCGCCGGTGACGAGGGCGACCTTGTCGTGAGGAGTGCTGCTGTTCATGAGGAGGTCTCGTGGAAGAGTTGGTTGAGAAGTCGACGCCCCGGGACGACGGCCACGTCGGCCCGGGTTGGGCCCGGGGACGCGCAGTATGTCGCAGCCCCATGCCGGCTCCCGGAGCCGGCCCGGCGCACGGTGACAATCGCGCCATGAACACCTTTACCCAAGTCCAGCTCTTCACCGACACCGACGGCCGTGCCCGCTTTCGCGAGGTGCAAATTCCCCTGTCCGAAGGCACGCCCGCGGCGCGGCTGTCGCAGCTCATGCCCGCGGCCGCGTTGCAACTGCGCGAGAGCCCGGTGGGCTTCAAGAGCGATTTCCACTGCACCGGCCACCCCCAGTGGCTGTTCGTGCTGCGCGGACGCATGGAGATCGGGCTGCAGGACGGCAGCACCCGCGTCTTCGGCCCGGGCGAGCATTTCTACTCCGCCGACACGCTGCCCGAAGGCGCGGTGTTCGACCCCACGCTGCACGGCCACCGCAGCCGCCAGCTCGGCGACGAGCCGCTGGTGACGCTGTTCGTGCGCGCTTGAGCCGGGCCGGTCCGCGACGCGCGAGCACGGCTCGCGGCGCGGGCCTTGGCTTTACCGGGCACGTGCGTTGCCGACTCTGCACGGCCAGGACGCGACGCCCGATGGCACGGAACTGCACGTTCCGCACCATCAGATCAAGCGCCGACGTCGGCTTAACTCATCAGGAGTCGATCACATGAGCATCGTTCGCAAGAGCCTTCTGGCCGCCGCCATCTGTGCGGCCACGGCTTCCGGTCTGGTCTATGCGCAGTCCACCACCGGCTCGGGCACGACGGACAACCCCAGCAGCACCGGCATGGGCAGCGCCACCCCGGGCGTGCCCGCACCTACCGGTCCCAACACGGCCACCAGCCCCAGCGTCACTGGCGCGGGCACGGGCAGCACGTCCGATTCCTCCACGAGCGGCGCCACCGGCTCCAGCACGGGCAGCACCACTGGCGCGGGCACGGGCAGCACTTCCGGCTCCACCAGCTCCGGCAGCATGGGCACCACCGGCTCGGGCACGGGCTCCGGCAGCACCGGCGTCACTGGCGACACGACGTCGGGCAACATGGGCACCACCCCGGGCACCATGGGCAACAACGCGCCCAGCAGCACCACGGGCAGCGGCTCGTCCTCGTCGGGCACGGGCATGTCCGGCAGCACCGGCACCAGCAGCATGGGCACCGGCTCGACGGGCAGCACCTATGGCAGCGGCACCGACGCCGGCGGCAGCACCCGCGCGCCGCGCGCCGATCGCAACTGAGTCCGCTGAGGGTCCTCCACGCGAGGCCCTTTTGCCGCAAGACGAAGGGACCGCCTCGGCGGTCCCTTTGCTTTGGACTGCCGGGCAGGGGTGGGCTCAGGGCAGGGGCTTGGTGGCAACGCCGCCGCGGCCGGCGCCGTTCGAGGCCTGGGCCAGCGCCGTTGCGTAGGGCGGCATGCGCAGGAACACCTCGCGCATCGGACGCACTTCCGGCAGCACGTACACCACGGGCGCGGCGCCGCCACGGCTGACCGGCATCAGCACCTTCTCGAAGAAGGCCACCGGCACGTTGATGCAGCCATAGGAGATGCGGTTGTCGTCCACGCGCGGCGTTGCCAGGCGCTGCAGCCGGCGCTCCTGCGGATTGGTCGTGAGCACGCGGTGCATGGAAACCGCGGCCTCGTAGTCCACCCACAGCACGTCCTCGCCGCGCAGGTTGCGGCCGATCTCGCTCTGGAAGCGCCCGGCCGGCGTGGTGCGCTCGTGCGGCAGCACCTGCGCCAGCGGCCGTTCGCCGATGCCGGGCACGGTGTCGTCGCCACGCGCCGAGCCCAGCAACACCGGCGAAGCGCCGCGCAGCTTGCCGGCCGCGTCGAACACGTACAGCCGCGCCTTGCGCTTGTCCACGAGCAGGAAAGGTTTCGATTGCGCATCGCCCGTGACCACGATCCAGTCCGCCATGCGGCGCGTCTCGGTGGAGGGACGCTGCGTGCCGAACTCCGCCCGCGGCGCCCCCAGCGCCGCACCGGCGAGCATCACGCCCGCCAGCACCATCGATAAACGCCGGCACCCGTTCAAGACCGTTCTCCCGTTGCCCTGGTTGCACGGCTGCAGGCAAGGCGAGTTCCCGGCGTCGTGCCCGGGCCTTTCACCGGGGGGTGGCCTGGGGCCTGCATCCCGGCATCCGGATTGCGGAGCGCCAGCCGGAGCGCCGGACCGGCCGGCCGCGGCAGGCCCGTCGCGGAACGGCCTCAGCGGCTCTTGCCTTTGTCTGAAGCCCGTATGCCCGGCGCCGCGTCGCCGAAGGAGTCTTGCCATGGAAAGTCGCGTCCGCCTGCTGGGCCATCCCGTGCACCAGCAGCTCATCGTCTTCCCGCTGGGGCTGCTGGCCACCGCGCTGCTGTTCGACCTGGTGTACCTGGTCGGCGGCAACGGCACGATGGCCTTCGTCTCCTATTGCCTGATCTCCGTGGGCCTGCTCTCCGGCTTGGTGGCCGCGCCTTTCGGCACCATCGACTGGCTGGCCATCCCCGCCGGCACGCGCGCCAAGCGCATCGGGCTGCTGCACGGGGTGGGCAACCTGGTGGTAATGGGGGTCTTCCTGGGCAGCTGGCTGCTGCGCCGCGGCACGCCCGAGGCGCCCGAAGCCGGCGCTTTCGTTCTGTCCTTCGCCGCCGGGGCGCTGGCGCTGGTGACGGCGTGGCTGGGCGGCGAGTTGGTCAGCCGGCTGGGCGTGGGCGTTTCGGACAACGCCGGGCTCGATGCCGAAAGCTCCCTGCGCGACCACGGCCACGGCGGCGGCCATGCTCCGCTGAGCGGTCGCTGAGCGGCGCCCGCCGGCGCCGGCCGCTTGCCGAAGGAATTACAGCCGCGCCGCCGCCCGCCGGGCCGTTGCGCGGCGCAGCAAGTTCAGCGCGGCTTGGTGTTGCGCAGCACCACCAGGCGCGACAGCCCGAACAGGTTGACCGACTGCACGGCCTGCAGTTGCCAGTCGTGCGCGAGGATGTGCTCCTCGAAGCCGAAGTCGGAGCGAAAACCCACCCGCTGCGCCATGGAGCGCACGGCGCGCTCCATGAGCCACCAGAAGCGGCTGCCGCTGAAGTGGTTCACCACCAGGATGGTGCCGTCGGCGCGGCACACGCGGCGCACCTCGGCCACCAGCCGCGATGGTTGCGGCGTCACCGACAGCACGTAGGGCATGGTCACGCAGTCGAAGCTGTCGTCCTCGAAGTCCATGGCCTCGGCGTTCATCAGGTGCAGCGAGATGTCGCGGCCCGGCAGCGCCGCGGCGCGCTGGCGCGCGCGCTCCAGCATCTCGGCCGAGAGGTCCACGCCCACCACGCGCGTGTGCGCCGGGTAGCCCGCCAGCGTCAGGCCCGTGCCCACGCCCACCTCCAGCACCGAGGCGGGCTGCAGCGCCGCGGCGGCCTGCGTCATGGCGCGGCGGCCCGGCTCCAGCACGCTGCCGAACACCAGGTCGTAGAGGGAGGAGAAGCGGTCGTAGGTGCGCTCGACGCTGTGTGCCGGCATGGCCGCCGGCGGCGCCGCGCCGTCATGCCGGGAGGAGGGAGCGTGCTTGCCGCGCCGGGCGGCTTGGGGCGTGGAGCTCATGAGCGTTGGGCCTCCTGCGGTTGTCCTTGCGAGTGTTCGCGCTGAACGGAGGCTGGTGCAACCGGGGTGCCCGAGTCCCGGACCTCGGTGCCACGGTGCCGCCAGGACGGCTCGGCGCAGGCTGGTTGGTAGGCACTTCGCTTGCCCGCGCTGCGCACCGGCAATGTTGCCGTTGACTTTGAAAGGATCGCCATGACCCAGCAGAAGAGCGGCTCCAGCCAGCAAGGCCAGGACAAGCAGTCCCAGAAGCAACAGGACCAATCCAGTTCCAACCGCAAGCAGCAGGACCAGAAGAGCCAGCAGAAGCAGCAGCAGAAGTAAGGGCTGCCTTTATCGGAGCCGCGGGCCCGCTCAGCGCGCGGGCTTGCCCGGCTCCCGCGCCGGGCCGAAGGGCTGCCACCAGCCGGTGGCCAGGCTGGTGCCCAGCAGGATCACCGCTCCGCCAGCCAGCATCGACAGCGTCACCGCCTCCTGCAGCACCAGCGCGCCCCACAGTACCGCGAACAGTGGGATCAGGTACGTCACCGTCGTCGCGTTGGCCGGTCCCACCCGCGCGATGAGCCGGAAATACAGCACGTAGGCCACGCCCGTGCTCAACACCCCCAGCGCCAGCGCCGCGCTCCAGGCCGTGGCGCCTATGGGCTGCGCCGGCCACGCCAGCGCCGCAGGTAGCGCCAGAGCCAGCGTGGCCACCATCTGGCTGCCGGTGGCCAGCGCCAGCGCCGGCACGCCCGTGAGCCAGCGCCGCGTCGCATTGGCCGCGATGCCGTACATCAGCGTGGCCGCCAGGCAGGCCAGCACCGCCAGGCCCGTGTCCGCCGCGCCGCCCTTGAAGCTGGCTTTGTCCCAGGCCAGGCCCAGCACGCCGGCGAAGCCCAGCGCCAGGCCCAGCAGACGCTGCCCGTCCAGCCGCTCGCCCAGCCACAGCCACGCCACCAGCGCGCCCCACAGCGGCGTGGTGGCGTTGAAGATGGAGGCCAGCCCGGCGCTGATGGACTGCGCCGCGTAGCTGTAGCAGAGGAAGGGCAGGGCCGAGTTCAGCAGACCCACCACCGCCAGCGCGCCCCAGCGCCCGCGGCAGGCCGCCATGGGCTGCGGCAAGGTGAACAGCAGCAGCGGCAGCAGCACCGCGCTGGCCACGGCCACGCGCAGCGCCGCCAGCGCCGAGGCGCCGAAGGCCGGCACGGCCAGCCGCATGAACAGGAAGGAGCCGCCCCACAGTGCCGCCAGCAGCACCAGCTCCAGCCGGTCGCGTCCCTTCATGCCGGCCTCCCCGTGTGCGCGGCTCCAGGAGCCGGGTCGTTGCCGTTGAAGGGCAGGCAAGGGACGCGGGCCGCGCGGGCACGGCAGTGGCCCCTGGAGGCCGCGATCGATGTGAACTGCATCGTTCGATCATAGGCAGCCGCCGGGCGCAACCCGGTGCGCCGGCATCGGTCGTGCTGGCCATGGAAGGCCCATGGGGGCTGCCTACAATCACCCGCCAGGAGGACATCCATGCAAGCAGCCGCATCCGCGTTCAAGGCCTACGACATCCGCGGCGTCGTGGGACAGACGATCGACGAGACCTTTGCCGAGCACCTGGGCCGGGCCTTCGGCACCGAGGCGCTGGCCGCCGGTGAGCGCGCCGTCGTGGTGGGCCGCGATGGCCGTGTCTCCGGCCCCGGCATGGCCGCGGCGCTGATGCGCGGCCTGGCCTCCACCGGCCTCGACGTGGTGGACATCGGTGCCGTCACCACGCCCATGCTCTATTACGTGGCCGCCACGCGCGGCGAGTTCGGCTGCCACAGCGGCATCCAGGTCACCGGCAGCCACAACCCCAAGGACTACAACGGCTTCAAGATGGTGCTGGCCGGCCGCGCCATCTACGGCGAGGAAATCCAGGGCCTGCGCCGGCGCATGGAGGCCGAGGACTATGCCCAGGGCGAGGGCCGCATCGGCGCCATGGACATCGTCCCCGAGTACACGCACCGCATCGTCAGCGACTGCAAGCTCGCGCGCCCGATGAAGATCGTGGTGGACTGCGGCAACGGCATTCCCGGCGCCACCGCCCCGGCCATCCTGCGCGCGCTGGGTTGCGAGGTGATCGACCTCTACAGCCGCGTGGACGGCGACTTCCCCAACCACCATCCCGACCCCAGCAAGCCCGAGAACCTGGCCGACCTGATCAAGGTCGTGAACGCCACCGAGGCCGAGCTGGGCCTGGCCTTCGACGGCGACGGCGACCGCCTGGGCGTGGTCACGCGCGACGGGCAGATCATCTACCCCGACCGCCAGCTCATGCTGTTCGCGCGCGACATCCTGCAGCGCCACCCGGGCGCGCAGATCATCTACGACGTCAAGTGCAGCCAGCGCCTGACCGAGGTGGTGCGCGAGGCCGGCGGCCAGCCGCTGATGTGGAAGACCGGGCACTCGCTGGTCAAGGCCAAGCTCAAGGAGACCGGCGCGCCCATCGCCGGCGAGATGAGCGGCCACATCTTCTTCTCCGAGCGCTGGTACGGCTTCGACGACGGCATGTACACCGCCGCGCGGCTGCTGGAGATCCTCTCGCGTGCGGAAGACCCCAGCGCCGTGCTCAACGCGCTGCCGCAGAGCTTCAACACGCCCGAGCTCAACGTCGCCTGCGAGGAGGGCGAGCCGCACGCGCTGATCGAGAAGCTGCGCGAGACCGCGCAGTTCCCGGGCAGCGAGCTCATCACCATCGACGGGCTGCGCGCGGACTATCCCGACGGCTTCGGCCTCATCCGCGCCTCCAACACCACGCCGGTGCTGGTGATGCGCTTCGAAGGCCACACCAGCGAGGCGCTGGAGCGCATCGAGGCGGACTTCATGGCCGCGCTGCGCGCCGTCAAGCCCGACGCCCGCATCGCCGCCGCGGCGCACTGAGCCCGCCAGAGGCCGCACGGCAGTGGCTGCGCTTGCGCGCTCGCTCTACGGCAGCTTGCTGTGGACGCTGACCCCGGCCTACCTGCTGCGCCTGTGGCGGCGCGGCGCCAAGGAGCCGGCCTACCGTGAGCGCCTGGGCGAGCGCCTGGGCCGCTACGAGTACCCGGCGCCGCCGCCGCGGCGGCTGCTGTGGCTGCACGCGGTGTCGCTGGGCGAGACGCGCGCGGCCGCGCCGCTGATCGCCGCGCTGCGTGCACTGCGCCCGGACCTGCGGCTGCTGCTGACCACCAGCACCGCCACCGGCTGGACCGCCGGGCACGCGCTGCTGCACGCCGGCGATGTCCACACCTGGCTGCCCTACGACACGCCGGGCGCGGTGCGCCGCTTCCTGCGCCACCACCGCCCGGTCATGGGCGTGCTGATGGAGACCGAGGTCTGGCCCAACCTGCTGCACGTCGCCCAGCAGGAGGGCGTGCCCATGGTGCTGGCCAACGCGCGGCTGAGCGCCAAGAGCCAGCGCCAGGGCGAGCGCTACGCGTCGCTGATGCGTCCGGCAGCGGAGAGCTTCCTGCGCGTGCTGGCGCAGACGCAGGACGACGCGCAGCGCCTGCGCGACATGGGCGCGCCCTCGGTGGAGGTATGCGGCAACCTGAAGTTCGACATCGCGCCGCCGCCGGCGTTGCTGGAGCGCGGGCAGCGCTGGCGCGCGCGGCTGCAGCGCCCGGTGGTGCTGGCGGCGAGCACGCGCGAGAACGAGGAGACGCCGCTGCTGGCGGCCTGGCGCGAGCTGCCGCAGCCGCGCCCGCTGCTGGTGCTGGTGCCGCGCCATCCGCAGCGCTTCGACGAGGTGGCGGGCCTGGTGGCGCAGGCCGGCTTCAGCTGCGTGCGCCGTGGCAGCTGGGGCGAGGGCGATCCGCCGGAGGAGGCCGCGCAGGCCGACGTGTGGCTGGGCGATTCCATCGGCGAGATGGCGACCTACTACGCCTGTGCCGATGCCGGGCTGCTGGGCGGCAGCTTCGAGCCGCTGGGCGGGCAGAACCTGATCGAGGCCGCGGCCTGCGGCTGTCCGCTGGTGCTGGGGCCGCACACCTTCAATTTCGCCGAGGCTGCGGAGCTGGCGGTGCAGGCGCGCGCGGCGATGCGTGCGGCCGACATCCGGCAGGGCGTGGTCTATGCGGCCATGCTGGCCATCGACCCGCAGCGCAACGGCTGGGTGGAGCGGGCTCTCACCTTCGCCAGCCGCCACCGCGGCGCCACCGAGCGCATGGCCGAACGCATCGTGGGGCTGCTGCCGGCGGTGATTTGAGGGGCGGCGTCCGCCCCAGGTCCGGTCAGGGCGCCGCCGTCTCCAGCATCCCCTCCACCGGCGCCAGGTCACCCGGCTCCAGCAGGCCCGCGGCCTGGCGCAGCCGCAGCGCGCCCACCAGCAGGTCGTAGCGGGCGCGGTAGAGGTCGCGCTGCGTGGTGTAGAGCTGGGTCTGGGCGTTGAGCACGTCCAGGTTCACGCGCACGCCCACGCGGTAGCCCAGCTGCGTGGCCTCCAGTGCCAGGCGGCTGGAGTTCTCCGCCGCCTCCAGCGCGCCGACCTGCGCGCGGCCCGACTGCACCGCGCTCCAGAGCTGGCGCGTCTGCAGCGCGATGCTGCGCTGCGTGGCTTCGAGGTCGTTGCGCGCTTTCTCTTCCAGGCGCAGCGTCTCCTCGACGCGGTTGCTGATCGAGCCGCCGGCGTACAGCGGCATGTTGAGCTGCACGCCGATGCTGCGCGTCTGCGTGGTGCCGTTGGTCAGCGACGTGCGCACGCCTTCGCCGTTGGTGTTCCCGCGCGAGATCGAACCCACCAGGTCCACGGTGGGCAGCGCGCCGGCGCGGGCCTTTTCGGTTTCCAGCCGCGCAATTTCCAGCGCGGCCTGCGCGCGCTGCGCCTGCGGATGCAGCGCACGGCTGGCCTCAACCCAGGGTTCGACGGACTCGGGCGCCAGCTCCGCCGGCAACCGCACCGGCTGGCGCAGCGGCAGCGGCTGCACGCCACTGCGGCCCACGAGCTGGTCCAGCGCGGCACGCTTGGTACGCAGGTCGTTGTCAGCCGCGATTTCCTGCGCCGTGGCCAGGTCGTAGCGCGCCTGCGCCTCGCGCGTGTCGGTGACGGTGGCGGTGCCGACCTCGAAGTTGCGCTTGGCCGAGGCCAGCTGCTCGGCGATGGCCTTCTTGCTCGCGCGCGTGGTGCCCAGCGTGTCCTGCGCCGACAGCACGTCGAAGTAGGCCTGCGCCACGCGCACGAGCAGGTCTTGCTCGGCCACCTGCAGCTCCGCCAGCGAGCCCTCCAGGCTGCGCTGGGACTGGGCGATGGTGGCGTCGTTGGCGCGGTTGAACAGCGGCTGGCGGCCGTTGAGCGCCAGCTGCTTGGCGTTGGAGTCGCGCGAGGAGCTGGCGCCCGAGGAGCTGCTCGTGCTGCCGTCGGTGCGCGTGGCGCTGCCGGCCAGGGCGATGTTGGGGCGGTTGAGCGCGTTGCTCTGGGCCGCGCGGTACGGGGCCGACTCGGCCAGCGCGCGCGCGCTGAGGTAGGCGGCGTCGAAGCCACGCGCGGCCTGGTACAGCTCGGTCAGCCCCTGCGCTTGCGCCGTGCCGGCCAGTGCCAGCAGCAGGCCAACCAGTCGGCGGAGTTTCTTCGGAGACGGCATGTGGGGCAGGGGAAGTGTTGGCGGGCCGCCGCCGGGCGGCCCGGGAGTCTTGTCTTGTCAGCCAGGGCGCGGCACGGCCGCCCGGGGTTTCAGTAGCGCGGCAGCGCCCGGTCCATCTCCAGCGACCAGGCATCGATGCCGCCCACCACGTCCCAGACCTCGTCGAAACCGTTGCGTTCCAGCCAGGCCGCCACGTGGGCGCTGCGCACGCCGTGGTGGCACAGGCACACGATGGGCGCGTCGTCGGGCAACTCGTTCAGGCGCGAGCTCAGCTCGCCCATGGGAATGTCCAGCGCGCGCGTGCCCGGCAGGCGCAGCGCGGCGCGCTCGATCTCCCAGGGCTCGCGCACGTCCAGCAGCACGGGCTCGCGCGCGGACTGCGCCTGCAGGAAATCCTGCAGCTCGGTGACGTGAAGGCGCGGCATCGCTCGGTCAGCGCCTCAGAAAGCGAAGCGCGGCGGCTCGGGGAACTTGAGCAGGCGCGGCGCGACGGTGTCGAAGAGGTACACCTCGCCGAACTCACGCTCGCCAGTGCGGGTGATGAGCGTGGCTCGCATCATCGGCTCCTGGCCCACGATGGCCACCAGGCGGCCGCCGATCTTGAGCTGCTCCAGCAGCGCCTGTGGCACCGAGGCCACCGAGCCCGACAGCACGATGGCGTCGAAGGGCGCCTCGCCGGGCAGGCCCTGCGAGCCGTCGGCCTTGCGCACGGTGGCGTTGGTCACGCCGGCGCGCTTGAGGTTGGCCTGGGCCAGATCCACCAGCTCCGGGACGATCTCCAGCGTGAACACCTGCTGCGCGCGGTGCGCCAGCAGCGCGGCCATGTAGCCCGAGCCGGCCCCGACTTCCAGCACCTTCTCGTGGCGCTGCAGCCGCAGCTCCTGCAGCAGCCGGGCTTCGACCTTGGGTTCGAGCATGCATTGGCCGGCGGCGCCGCCTTCGCGCAGCGGCACCATCATGTCCACGAAGGCCAGGGCCCGCTGCGACGTGGGCACGAAATCCTCGCGCTTCACCACGCCCAGCAGCGTGAGCACTTCCGAATCCAGCACATCCCAGGGGCGGATCTGCTGCTCGATCATGTTGAAGCGGGCTTGTTCGACGTTCATGGTTGTGTGGGTGAGACGGCGTGAATCGACGGCGCGGATTCTAGGCGGCCCCCGTGTCATGGGGCTTGCGGCGGCGCCAGAAGCGTTGCGCGCGACTGCCTAGAATTTCTCCATGACCCTCTCGCGCCGCCGTTTGCTGCTCTCAGGCCTCGCGCCGCTGGGCCTCGCGCTGGTGGGCTGCGGCAGCCTCGGGCTGCCCTCGCAGCTCACCCTGTCGCAATCCGAGCTCGACGAGCGCCTGGCGCGGCGCTTTCCGCGCACGCAGCGGGTGCTGGAGGTGCTGGACCTCACGCTGAGCGCGCCGCGGGTGGCGCTGCTGCCTGAGCAGAACCGCCTGGCCTGCGACTTCGCGCTGCAGTTGCGCGAGCGGCTGTTCGACTCCAACTATGCCGGGCGCATCGGCTTCGACGGCGCGCTGCGCTGGGAGGCGCAGGACGCCACGCTGCGCCTGTCGCAGGTGCGCGTGCAGCGGCTGGACTTCGACACCCTGCCGCGCGGGTTGCCGGCCTCATCGCAGCGCGTGGGCCGGCTGCTGGCGGAGCAACTGCTTGAAGGCCTGGCGCTGTGGCAGATGCCCGAGGAGCAGCGCCGGCGGCTGCAGCGCGCGGGGCTGGGCGTAGGGCCCATCGACGTCACCGAGCAGGGGCTCGTGGTGCAGTTCACGTCCGTGTCCACACGCTGACCGTTGCCGCGACAACCGTCGCGGGCGCGCCACAGCCGGCGGCTAACATCACCGGCTTTGCGCTGAGCGGAGCTGACGTGGACTGGATGCTGCTGTTGAAGGCCGCCGTGATGGGCGTGGTCGAGGGTCTGACGGAGTTCCTGCCGATTTCTTCCACCGGGCACCTGATCCTGGCCGGTTCGCTGCTGAACTTCGGCGGCGAGACGGCCAAGGTGTTCGAGATCGCGATCCAGACCGGCGCCATGTTCGCCGTGATCTGGGAGTACCGCCAGCGGCTGCTGGGCACGGTGCGCGGGCTGGGCAGCGGCGACCCCGTGGCGCGCCGTTTCGCGCTCAACGTGGTGGTGGCCTTCATCCCGGCGGTGGTGCTGGGGCTGGCGCTGGGCAAGACCATCAAGGCACACCTGTTCAAGCCCGTGCCGGTGGCGATGGCCTTCATCGTGGGCGCGCTGCTGATCCTGTGGATCGAGCGCATCCACCGCGCCCGCTACGGCCAGTCCGACACCGAGGGCGAGCGCCTGGCGCGCGTGGAGACGGTGGACCAGATGAGCGGACTGGACGCGCTCAAGGTCGGGCTGCTGCAGTGCCTGGCGCTGATCCCCGGCACCAGCCGCTCCGGCGCCACCATCATGGGCGCGATGCTGCTGGGCTTCTCGCGCAAGGCCGCCACCGAATTCAGCTTCTACCTGGGCATCCCGACGCTGATGGGCGCGGGCGCGTACTCGGTGTGGAAGCAGCGCGATGCGCTCTACCTGCATGACCTGCCGATGTTCGCGGTGGGCACGGTGGTGGCCTTCGCGAGCGCGCTGCTGTGCATCCGCTGGCTCATCCGCTACGTCTCCACGCACGACTTCGTGCCCTTCGCCTGGTACCGCCTCGTCTTCGGTGCCATCGTGCTGGTCACGGCCTACACGGGCTGGGTCGAGTGGGTGGACTGACCCGCAGGCTTTTCAACGACGAAGGAGTTCCGAGATGCGTCTGGTGATCGGCAACAAGAACTACTCCTCCTGGTCCATGCGGCCCTGGGTGCTGATGAAGCACTTCGGCATTCCGTTCGAGGAGGTGAAGCTGCGGTTCGACTTCACGCCGGGCTCGGACTTCTACCGGCAGCTCGCCGCCTTCACACCCGTGGGCAAGGTGCCGGTGCTGATGGACGGCGATTTCGCGGTCTGGGACACGCTGGCGATTGCCGAGTACCTGGCCGACCGCTGCCCCGAGCACGCGATCTGGCCGCGCGACCCGAAGACGCGCGCCCGCGCGCGCTCGATCTGCGCCGAGATGCACGCCGGCTTCGGTGCACTGCGCAGCAAGTGCGGGATGAACATCGAGGCGCAGCTGCCAGAGGCGGGCGCGCAGGCGATGGCCGACGCGGCCGTGCAGCGCGACGTGGCGCGCATCGTGGCGATGTGGCAGGACGCGCTGCGCGCCAGCGGCGGCCCCTTCCTGTTCGGCGAGTTCTCGGCGGCGGACGCCTACTACGCGCCCGTGGTGAGCCGGCTGAAGACCTACGCGCTGCCGGTGCCGCAGGACGTGGCCGACTACATGGCCCGCGTGTGGGCCTCGCCCGGCGTCGCGGCCTGGGTGCAGGACGCGCTGGCCGAGCAGGACTTCCTGGACTTCGAGGAGCCCTACCGCGCCTCGCGCGCCTGAGATCCGGAAGCAACCCGTTCGGGCTGAGCCTGTCGAAGCCCTCGTGGCTGGTCAGCCTGCAGGCCCTTCGACGGGCTCAGGGCGAACGGGGAAGGGACTTCAGCGCTTCCTGAACACCAGGTCCCACACGCCGTGGCCCAGGCGCAAGCCGCGGGCCTCGAACTTGGTCAGCGGCCGGTAGTCGGGGCGCGGCGCGTAGCCTTCGGCGGTGTTGCACAGCGCCGGTTCGGCGGAGAGCACCTCCAGCATCTGCTCGGCGTAGGGCTGCCAGTCGGTGGCGCAGTGCAGGTAGCCGCCGGGGGCCAGCCGCGTGACGAGCTTGGCCACGAAGGGCGACTGGATCAGGCGACGCTTGTTGTGCTTCTTCTTGTGCCAGGGGTCGGGGAAGAAGACGTGCACGCCGGCCAGCGAGGCGGGCGCGACCATGTGTTCCAGCACCGGCACCGCGTCGTGCTGGACGATGCGCAGGTTCGTGAGCTCCTGCTCGCCGATGCGCTTGAGCAGCGCGCCCACGCCGGGGGTGTGCACCTCCACGCCGATGAAGTCGTGGTCCGGCAGCTTGGCGGCGATTTGCGCCGTGGCGTCGCCCATGCCGAAGCCGATCTCCAGCACCAGCGGCGCCTGGCGGCCGAACACGGCGGAGGGGTCCAGCGGCGTGTCCTGGTAGGGCAGCACGAAGCGCGGGCCCAGCTCGGACAGCGCGCGCTGCTGGCCCGTGCCCATGCGGCCGGCGCGCAGCACGTAGCTGCGGATGGCGCGCTCGCGCGTTGGGGTGGAGGGCGTCGGGGCGGAGGCGTCGTCGGTCGTCATGGCGGAAAGCGGGATGAAGCGCGCCGCGGACGGAAGGCGGCGCCAAAAGGGGCCGCATTGTGCCGTGCGCGCCACACCCGGCCGGCGCGGGACGGAAAGAGGCGCCGGCCGGGGCGAAAGCCCCGATCCCGGTGCTTATAATGCGAGGCTTCGCGGGCGTCGTATAACGGCTATTACCTTGGCTTCCCAAGCCAAAGACGAGGGTTCGACTCCCTTCGCCCGCTCCAGAGAACCACTCCTTCCAGGGCCGCCTCGTGCGGCCCTGGTCGTTTTTTCGGCGGTCGTACCATGCGGCGCATATGCCAGCGCCTGGAGGAGGCCGCCATGAATCCCTTGCGCGTGATCGCTGTCGGCGCCCAGCCGCCCATGCTGGAAGCCACCGGCTGGGGCGACTTCCAGCTCCAGCCCTGCGACGACCTGGATACGGCCGCCATCCTGCTGCAGCAGGCCCCGGCCGATGCGCTGTGGGTGGCGCTGCCCAACGCGGCAGCGCTGCAGGCGCTGCTGCACTGGCCCTCGCTGTCGCCCACGGTGCTGGACTGCGCGCTGGTGGTGAGCCTGGCATGGCCCGTGGACGGCTTGGCGCTGGTGCGCCGCGGCGTGCAGGACCTGCTGCCGCTGAACGCGCCGGCCGGCGAGGTGGCGCGCGCGCTGCGGCTGGGCGTGGAGCGCAAACGGATCCAGCGCGCCGAGCGCGGCGCCTGGGCCACCGACGTCGCCACCGGGTTGCCCAACCACGCGCAGCTCATCGAGCATGTCAGCCACCTGCTGGCGCTGCGCGAGCGCGAGCCCGCGCCGATGGCGCTGCTGGCCGTGCGCGTGGAGGGCTTCGCCACCGTGCAGGCGCGGCTGGGCGGCGAGTCGGCCCACGTGCTGCGGCGCAAGGTGGCGGTGCGGCTGCGCGCCGGGCTGCGCGCCAGCGACGTGGTGGCCTCCATCGGCGCCGACAGCTTCGCCGTGCTGCTGGCCTGGATCGACGCCCCGGGCGACGCGCGCAAGGTTGCCGACAAGCTCGTCGCCGCGCTGCAGCGTCCTTTCAGCTTGCAGGGCGAGGCCGTGGCGGTGGGCGTGGCCATGGGCATCAGCCTGAGCCCGGAGGACGGCAAGGACGCCCACGAGTTGCTGCGCCGCTCGGTGGCGCTGGCCGCCGCGGCGCCCGCGCTGGGACGCGCCGGCTACGCCAACTTCAGCGAGCGCGGCGCGGTGCCAGCGGCCAACGACGAGGAATAGCGCGGTGCCCGTTGCGCCATGAAAAAGGGCCGCAAGCGCGGCCCTCGTCAATCGCAGCGGTGGGTGAGGCTCACCAGAACAGCGCCCACAGGGCGCCCAGGATCAGCGCCCACTTGCCCACGTAGTAGGTCGTGCGGCTGCGCGCCTTGAGGTCCTTGGCCTTCTTGCGCACGGCATAGAAGCCCTGGAAGAAGCGGTTCAGCGCGCCCACGTGCTCGCCGGGCACGTTCTGCGTCGCCGCGGCGGCCATCACGTGGCGCGCGAAGAGGCGGTTGAACCAGCGTGCCGGCGCGAACCACAGCGGCCGCTCCACGTCGCAGAACAGGATCACCCGCTGCTGCTGCGTGGTGTTGGCGGCGTGGTGGATGTAGGTCTCGTCGAACATCACCGCCTCGCCGTCGCGCCAGTGGTAGCGCTGGCCGTCCACCTCGATGTAGCAGCCCGCGTCGTTGGGCGTGGACAGGCCCAGGTGGTAGCGCAGCGAGCCGGCGTAGGGGTCGCGGTGCCGCACCAGCGTCGCGCCCGGCGGCAGCGAGGCGAACATCGCCGCCTTCACCGACGGGATGCTCTTGAGCAGCTTCACCGTCTGCGGGCACTGCTGCTGCGCCGAGGGCAGGTCCTGCCCGTACCAGCTCAGATAGAAACGCTTCCAGCCGGTGCGGAAGAAGCTGTTGAAGCCCAGGTCGGTGTGACCCTCGGCGGCGCGGATGGCGCCGCCCTCGTTCAGCCGCATGGCCTCCTCGCGGATCAGCTGCCAGTTGTCGCTCAGCACCTTCATCTCGGGAAACTCGCGCGGGTCGATGTAGGCCCCGCGTGGCGTGCGCGAGAACAGGTACATCAGCGCGTTCACCGGCGCCAGCAGCACCTGGAAGTCCAGCAGCGCACGCACCATGCCGAAACGCACGCGGCCGCGGAAATGGGCGTACAGCGCGGAAACGACGAAAACCAGCAGCACCCAGTGCCGCGTCTCTAGAGCAAGGTTCATGGGGTCGAAGAACAGCGAACCGGCCGGGGGCCGCGCCGGGCGCGCGGCGACTCCCTCGGCCGGGGTCTGGGCGGGCGCGATTATTTCTGAATGTCACCCAGGCAGAGATACTTCATTTCCACATAGTCCTCGATGCCGTGGTGCGACCCCTCGCGCCCCAGGCCGGACTGCTTCACGCCGCCGAAGGGCACCTCGGCGGTGGAAATGATCCCGGTGTTGACGCCCACCATGCCGTACTCCAACGCCTCGCCGACGCGGAAGATGCGGCCGATGTCGCGGCTGTAGAAGTAGCTCGCCAGGCCGAACTCGGTGGCATTGGCCAGCTCGATGGCCTCGGCCTCGGTGCTGAAGCGTTGCACCGGCGCCACAGGGCCGAAGGTCTCCTCGCGCGTGCACAGCATCTCGCGCGTGACGTCGGCCAGCACCGTGGGCGCGTAGAACAGGTTGCTGCCCAGGCCCTGCACGCGCGCGCCGCCGCCCATGAGCCGTGCGCCCTTGTCCAGCGCGTCGGCCACGTGCGCCTCCACCTTCTCCAGCGCCGCAGGCTCGATCAGCGGACCCACCTGCACGCCGGGCTCGAAGCCGTTGCCCACCTTGAGCTGCGATGCGCGTTCGGTGAGCTTGGCCACGAAAGCTTCATACACGCCGTCCTGCACGTACAGCCGGTTGGCGCAGACGCAGGTCTGGCCGGCGTTGCGGTACTTGCTCGCCAGGGCCCCTTCGACGGCGCTGTCGATGTCCGCGTCGTCGAAGACGATGAAGGGCGCGTTGCCGCCCAGCTCCAGGCTGAGCTTCTTGATCGTGGGCGCGCACTGCTGCATCAGGATGCGGCCGACCTCGGTGGAGCCGGTGAAGCTCAGGTGCCGCACGGTGTCGCTGTCGCACACCACCTTGCCGACCTCGATCGAGCGCTGCGCATCGGCGGTGATGACGTTGAGCACCCCCGCGGGCATGCCCGCGCGCTGCGCCAGTTCGGCCACCGCCAGGGCGGACAGCGGCGTGGCCTCGGCCGGCTTGATCACCACCGGGCAGCCGGCGGCCAGTGCCGGCGCCACCTTGCGCGTGATCATCGCGATCGGGAAATTCCAGGGCGTGATGGCCGCGCACACGCCGATGGGCTGCTTGAGCACCAGGTAGCGCTTGTTGTTGTCGGTGGTAGGCACCGTCTCGCCGTAGACGCGCTTGGCCTCCTCGGCGAACCACTCGATGAAGCTGGCGCCGTAGGTCACCTCGCCGCGCGCTTCCGCCAGCGGCTTGCCCTGCTCGGCGGTCATCAGCCGCGCCAGGTCCTCGGCGTTCTGCAGCAGCAGCTGGTACCAGCGCATGAGGATGGTGGCGCGCTCCTTGGCGGTCTTGGCGCGCCACGCCGGCCAGGCCTTCTCGGCGGCCTGGATGGCCGAGCGCGTCTCGGCGGCGCCCAGGTTCGGCACCTCGGCCAGCGCTTGGCCGGTGGCGGGGTCGCGCACCTCGAAGCGCGCCTCGGCGCCGACCCACTCGCCGCCGATGAGCGCATCGGTCTTGAGCAGGCTGGGGTCCTGGAGCTGGGCCAGCGGGGTGGAGCTCGTGTCCATGGTGGTCGTCCTCTTGGTGATGGCGGTGGGCGGCGCGCCGGGCCGGCGCCACCCGTGGGTCGATGACTCTAGCGTGCGGGGTCGGCCGGCGTCGCCGGCGCGGTTTGCGCTGGCGCAGGGGGCGTCGATGAAACCGCGGCGCGTGCGCGCGCATGACGCGTTTGGGCGCATGGCCTGCGCTTCGGTACGCTACTCAGCTCGGAAGGCGCCCCGGCGCGCACGGCCCGCCGCGGCAGGCGGGCACCGCGGCGCTCCTATAATCGAAAGTTTCGGCCGGGCAAGGACTTACGCAAGTTCAGACAAGCTCCGAGGCGGCGCCCGCAGCGCGCCGCGCCCCGGTTCCGAGACCCCAACACCTTCGAGCAATCGAGAAAGCCGCCGGGATGAAAGCCGCCGAGATCCGCCAGTCCTTCCTGAAGTTCTTCGAGTCCAAGGGCCACACCATCGTGGCGTCCAGCCCCGTGGTGCCTGGCGACGACCCCACGCTGCTGTTCACCAACGCGGGGATGAACCAGTTCAAGGACGTGTTCCTGGGCTTCGACAAGCGCCCCTACAGCCGCGCCACCACGGCCCAGAAGTGCATTCGCGCCGGCGGCAAGCACAACGATCTCGACAACGTGGGCTACACCGCGCGGCACCACACCTTCTTCGAGATGCTGGGCAACTTCAGCTTCGGCGACTACTTCAAGCACGATGCCATCCAGTACGCCTGGGAGCTGCTGACCAAGGTGTTCAAGCTGCCCGAGGACAAGCTGTGGGTGACGGTCTACGCCGAGGACGACGAGGCGTATGAGATCTGGAACAAGACGGTGGGCGTGCCGGCCGAGCGCATCGTGCGCATCGGCGACAACAAGGGCGCGCGCTACGCCTCCGACAACTTCTGGATGATGGGCGACACCGGCCCCTGTGGCCCGTGCACCGAGATCTTCTACGACCACGGCCCTGAGGTCGCCGGCGGCCCGCCCGGGTCGCCCGATGAGGATGGCGACCGCTACATCGAGATCTGGAACAACGTGTTCATGCAGTTCAACCGCGACGAAGCGGGCGTGATGCACAAGCTTCCGAAACCCAGCGTCGACACCGGCATGGGCCTGGAGCGCATTGCGGCGGTGCTGCAGCACGTGCACTCCAACTACGAGATCGACCTGTTCGTGAGCCTGCTGCAGGCGGCCAAGAAGATCGTGGACGCGGCCGGTGCCGGCGACTGCGATCAAAACTCGCCCTCGCTGAAGGTGATCGCCGACCACATTCGCGCTTGCGCCTTCACGGTGGCCGACGGCGTGATCCCGGGCAACGCCGGCCGCGGCTACGTGCTGCGCCGCATCACGCGCCGTGCCATCCGCCATGGCTACAAGCTGGGCGCGCGCGTGCCTTTCTTCCACAAGCTGGTGGAGGAACTGGTGTTCCAGATGGGCGACGCCTATCCCGAGCTGCGCCAGGCGCAGCTGCGTGTGACCGAGGTGCTCAAGCAGGAGGAGGAACGCTTCTTCCAGACCATCGCCAACGGCATGGAGATCCTGGAAACCGCGCTGGCCCAGAAGCCCGCCGTGCTCGACGGCGAACTGGCCTTCAAGCTGCACGACACCTACGGTTTCCCGCTGGACCTCACGGCCGACGTGTGCCGCGAGCGCGGCCTGACGGTCGATGAAGCCGGCTTCAACGCCGCCATGGCGCGCCAGCGCGAGCAGGCGCGCGCCGCGGGCAAGTTCAAGATGGCGCAGGGCCTGGAATACAGCGGCGCCGAAACCACCTTCCACGGTTACGAGCGGCTGCTGACCGAGGAGAGCCGGGTGGTGGCGCTGTACGTGGATGGCACGCCCGTGAACCGCGCCGCGGCCGGCGACGACGTGGTGGTGGTGCTGGACCACACGCCCTTCTACGCCGAGAGCGGCGGCCAGGTTGGCGACCGCGGCGAGCTGCGCAACGCGCGTTCGCATGTGATCGTGGACGACACGCTCAAGATCCAGGCTGCCGTGTTCGGCCACCACGGCCGCATCGTCGAGGGCGAGGTGGAGGTGGGCGACGTGTTCACCGCCCGCGTGGACGCCGAGCAGCGCGCGCGCACCGTGCGCAACCACAGCGCCACGCACCTGATGCACAAGGCGCTGCGCGAGGTGCTGGGCGCGCACGTGCAGCAGAAGGGCTCGCTGGTCAACGCCGAGCGCACGCGCTTCGACTTCACACACAACGCGCCGCTCACCGCCGAGCAGATCCGCAAGGTCGAGGCGATCGTGAACGCCGAGATCCTGGCCAACCACGCCACCGACGCCGCCGTGATGGCGCTGGAGGACGCGCAGAAGTCGGGCGCGATGATGCTGTTCGGCGAGAAGTACGGCGAGACGGTGCGGGTGCTGACCATCGGCTCCAGCAAGGAGCTCTGTGGCGGTACGCACGTGCAGCGCACGGGCGACATCGGCCTGTTCAAGATCGTGGCCGAGGGCGGCGTGGCGGCGGGCATCCGCCGCGTGGAGGCCGTCACGGGCGAGAACGCGCTGGCCTACCTGCAGTCGCTGGAGAGCACGGTCAGCAGCGTGGCCGGCACGCTCAAGGTCACGCCGGCCGACGTGCCCGCCCGCCTGGCGCAGACGCTGGAGCAGGTGCGCGCGCTGGAGAAGGAAATTGCCGCGCTCAAGGGCAAGCTCGCCTCGTCCAAGGGCGACGAGCTGCTGGCGCAGGCGGTGGACGTCAAGGGCCTGAAGGTGCTGGCCGCCACGCTGGACGGTGCCGATGCCAAGACGCTGCGCGACACCATGGACAAGCTCAAGGACAAGCTCAAGAGCGCGGCCATCGTGCTGGCGGCGGTGGACGGCGCCAAGGTGCAGCTGGCCGCGGGCGTGACGGCCGACGCGATGGCCAAGGTCAAGGCCGGCGAGCTGGTGAACTTCGTGGCCCAGCAGGTGGGCGGCAAGGGCGGCGGCAAGCCCGACATGGCCATGGCCGGCGGCACCGACGCCGCCAAGCTGCCCCAGGCGCTGGCCTCGGTGCAGGGCTTCGTGGCCGAGCGGGTTTGAGCTGACTTGAGCCGCGGGCGCCGGTGACGGCGCCCTGGAATTGAAGAGCCCGTCGCGTGGATGCGCGACGGGCTTTTTGTTGGGCGTCTGGAAGCGGGCAGGGCGCTACTTCTTCCGCAACTGCTCACACGGATCCGGCCCCGGCGAGAACGCCGCCGGCAGCGTGCGGTCCGAGGGCAGGACGTCGCTGGGCGCTTCGCCGAACATGGTCACGTGCAGCTCCTCGGCCTTGAGGCCCAGCTGCTGCAGATGCAGCGGCACGCCGCGGTCGCGCGCGGCGTGCTGCGCGCCGGAGAGCAGCAGCACCTGCCGTCCCGGCGCCGCGTCCTGCAGCGCCTGCACCACGGTGCGCGCCATGCTCTGGTCGCGCGCGAGCTGGATGCGCAGCATCCCGCCCTCGTGCTCCTGCGGCAGCAGCCCGCAGTGGCCATCGCGGATGGCGGTCCGGAGCTGGTCGTTGACGGCGGGCGGGAGGAGACCGTCCAGGGACGCGTTCTGCATCGCCTCGCGCATGTCGCGGCGCGGCAGGTTGCCGCCCAGCACCGGCACCTCGGCACGCACGGCGGACATCACGACGTCTTTGTAGGTGTCCCAGGGCCAGGCCGCGGCGCTCCAGCGCAACGCCTCCTTCACCGAGGCCTCGTCGGCCGTCCCGGGCAATCGCGCGGTGCTGCCGCCCTGCTCGGCCATCTCCAGCACCACGGCGGCCAGCCGCTGGCGCGAAGCCAGCTCGCGCACCGCCTGCGCCACCTGGCGCTGCTGGTCGGGCTGGTCATGCTGCTCGCCGTAGAGCAGCACGCGCGGCGAGGAGGGCGGGATGCCGGCCCAGGCGGCCAGCGACAACGACAGCAACAGCGGGGGCAGGCACAGCGGCAGCTTCATCGGGACCTCGACTGGAGACATCTCCGGCGCATGAAAAGCCCGCCGGCGGGGCCAGCATAGCGAGCGGCGTGCCCCTGATAGAGTGCGCGCCTTATGACGCAACCCCCCGATCTCGCCGGCCGGCACATCGTGCTCGGCCTCTCCGGCGGCATCGCTTGCTACAAGTCGGCCGAGCTCGTGCGCGAGCTCACCCGCGCCGGCGCCAGCGTGCAGGTGGTGATGACGCCGGCGGCCGAGCAGTTCATCACCGCGGTGACGATGCAGGCCCTTTCCGGACGCCCCGTGGTGCGCAGCCAGTGGGACGAACGCCAGCCCAACGCGATGGCGCACATCAACTTGAGCCGCGAGGCCGACGCGATCCTCATCGCTCCTGCCAGCGCCGACCTGATCGCGCAGCTCGCGCAGGGCCGCGCCGATGAGCTGCTGAGCCTGCTGTGCCTGGCGCGCCCCTTCGCCTCCGGCCACGAGCGCGTGCCGCTGCTGCTGGCCCCGGCCATGAACCGCGAGATGTGGGCGCACCCGGCCACGCAGCGCAACGCCGCCCAGGTGGTGGCCGACGGCGCGGTGCTGCTGGGCCCGGCCCACGGTGACCAGGCCTGCGGCGAGATCGGCGACGGCCGCATGCTGGAAGCGGTGGAGCTGCGCGACGCGCTGATCGCCTTCTTCACCCCGAAGCTGTTGCAGGGCCGGAAGCTGCTGATCACCGCCGGCCCGACCTTTGAGCCCATCGACCCGGTGCGCGGGCTCACGAACCTCTCCAGCGGCAAGATGGGCTTCGCCATCGCGCGCGCGGCGCAGGAGGCGGGGGCGGAGGTCACGCTGGTGGCCGGCCCGGTGCACCTGGACACGCCGGCCGGCGTGCGCCGTATCGACGTGCGCACCGCGCAGCAGATGTTCGATGCCGTGCTGCCGCTGGCCGAGCAGCACGACGTCTTCGTGGCCACGGCCGCCGTGGCCGACTGGCGCCCGGCAGGGGTGTCGGACGCCAAGATCAAGAAGCAGGCCGACCGCGCCGTGCCGGGGCTGGAGCTGGTCGAGAACCCCGACATCCTGGCCGCGGTGGCGCGGCTGCCGCGTCCGCCTTACTGCGTGGGCTTCGCCGCCGAGAGTCACGACCTCGCCAGACACGCGCGAGAAAAACTCCGCCGCAAGAATGTGCCGCTGGTGGTGGGCAACCTGGGGCCCGCGACCTTCGGCCGCGACGACAACGCGCTGCTGCTGGTGGACGCGCAGGGTGACCGCGAAGTGCCCGCCGCCTCCAAGCGCACGCTGGCACAGGAGCTGGTGCGGGAGATCGCGCAGCGCCTCGGCGCCCGAAGCTGACCCAGCCGCCCAACCACTCCGTCATGCCCGCGCAGGCGGGCATCCACGTGTACCGAAACGTCGCCGGTGGAGCTGTTCTCCCGTGGTGGCATCCCGGCAGGCGTGGATGCCCGCCTGCGCGGGCATGACGGACTTGTTTTTGATCCGGAACACAGAACACCCATGACCACCATCGACCTGAAAGTCCTCGACCCCCGCGTGGCCGAGCGTTATGACGAGCTGGCGCCGAGCTACGCCACGCCGGGCAGCGCTGGGCTGGATCTGCGCGCCTGCGTGGACGTGCCGCTGGTGCTGCAGCCCGGCGACGCGGCGCTGATCCCCACCGGCATCGCCATCCATATCGGCGACCCCGGCCTCGCCGCGATGCTGCTGCCGCGCTCGGGCCTGGGCCACAAGCACGGCCTGGTGTTGGGCAACCTCGTCGGCCTCATCGACGCCGACTACCAGGGCCCGCTGATGGTGAGCTGCTGGAACCGCGGCAAGGAGCCCTTCACCGTGCAGCCGCTGGAGCGCATCGCGCAGATGGTGATCGTGCCGGTGGTGCAGGCGCGCTTTCGCCGCGTCGAGGAGTTCGGCGCCTCCGAGCGCGGCCAGGGCGGCTTCGGTTCCACAGGGCGGGCCTGAGCGCCAACTTCTGACGGTCCGCCCCGGGTTGGCTCGCATCAATGCGCCGACCGGACGGCCGATAAATGCCCCTCGCCAGCTACAGGCTGACGGCTTGCTGAAACGACCGCAAGCCGGCAATTTCTTCCTCCCAGACGTCGGACCGTAGTTCTTCCATGTCCAAGCCCAAAGCGGCTGCCCTGGCGGCGGTCCTCATCGTTGCCGGCCTGTCCGGCGCTTGGTGGTTCAACGGCCGCAAGGAGGCGTCGCCCGCCGCTTCGGCCAGCGCGGCCAGCGCGCCGGGCGCCGGCGCTTCGGCGGTGGCAGTGAGCATCACCAGCGTGGTGGCGCAGCAGCGCGACGTGCCGGTGCAGTTGCAGGCGCCGGGTACCGTCACGGCGCTGCGCAGCGTCGAAGTCAAGCCGCAGGTCGCCAGCGTGGTGACGCAGGTGCACGTGCGCGAAGGGCAGAACGTCAAGCGTGGCGAACTGCTGTTCACCCTGGACGCGCGCAATGACGAGGCCAACGTGGCGCGCGCGCAGGCGCAGCTGCTGCGCGACCAGGCCACCGCCGCCGATGCCCAGCGCCAGCTCGCGCGCAGCCTGGAGCTGCTGGAAAAGGGCTTCGTCTCGCAGGGCGCGGTGGACACCGCGCGCGCCCAGGCCGAGGCGCAGGCGGCACTGGTGGCGGCCGACCGTGCCGCGCTGGAGGCGGCCAAGGTGGCGCTGTCCTACAGCCGCATCGTGGCGCCGGGGGACGGGCGCATCGGCGCCGTCAACGTCTATCCGGGCACCACCGTGTCGCCCACCGGCACGGCGCTGCTCACGCTGACGCAGATCGATCCCATCGCCGTGTCCTTCAGCCTGCCGCAACGCGAACTGCCGGCGCTGCTGGAGCTGCTGGGCCAGGGCGGCGGCCAGGTGCAGGCGGCGCTGCCGGAAGGGCGCAAGCCGCGCATCGGCAAGCTGCAGTTCGTGGACAACGCGGTGGACCTGGCCTCGGGCACCGTGCGCGTGAAGGCGGTGTTCGACAACCCCGACCAGGCGCTGTGGCCCGGCGCCTTCGTGGACGTGAGCCTGACGGTGCGCACGCTGCGGGGCGTGGTCGTCGTGCCCCAGGCGGCCATCATCCAGGGCCCGCGCGGCGCCACGCTGTTCGTGGTCGAGCCCGAGGGCCTGGCGGCGCTGCGGCCGGTGCGCGTCATCCACTCCGCCGGCACCGATGCCGTGGTGGACGGCGTGCGCCCCGGCGAGCGCGTGGTGGTGGACGGCAAGCAGAACCTGCGTTCCGGCTCCCGCGTGACCGAGCGCAGCGTCGGCACGCCCACGGGCCCCGGCGGCGAAGGCGCCGGCGGTGCGGGTGGCGCCGGCAGCCAGCCCGGCGGCGGTG
>Ga0065721_10004134_pt1 | contig 40053 bp, 51 predicted proteins | sample Mesricmetagenome_FD_59108 | JGI IMG/M metagenome (GOLD analysis project Ga0065721, IMG submission 59108) | Mesophilic microbial community from rice straw/compost enrichment Sample: eDNA_1 v2 (version 2) | ecosystem: Engineered > Solid waste > Grass > Composting > Bioreactor | place: USA: Davis... | reverse complement strand
CGGGCGCGGCGTTCGGCCCATTGCCGTTCGACCTCAAGGCGTTCCTGCTCAACGCGGGCAAGATATTCCTTCGTTCGGCACGGCTCCCCGTATTGCGAGAACTGGCGGATAGCGTCGGAACGCTTCATGCCGTCGTCGGTGGCCTTGTCGATCTGCGCGATGACGTCCGCGCTCTCGTCGCACCAGATCATCTGCGTTTCATCGAGAAGGGTTCCCTTGGTGCGATCAAGATTCCAGATCGTGCCATAACGGGCGGCTTCCGGCTGGCCCTGCGCGGCCATGTCTGCGCCCGCGACAATCGGGAACTCGGCGGGCTTGCTGTCGGCAACCTGAACGGAAGCCTGCGGCTCCTTCAAGCCCGTGATCGCGGGAATGGCAACGGAAAGCTTCATGCCAAGCTCACGCTCGGCGCGGGCGATCTTCTCCGCGTCTTCGGGGGATACATTGCCCCAGAACCGCCCCTGCTCGTCGGTCATGGGGATTTCATCGGCAAGCTCGATCTCCGCGCCGTCCACTGGTGAGGAGATAGGGGGAAGAGTGTCCACACTGGCAAGGTAAGCCGTCATTTCCTCGGCGGTCGGCTTCGGAAGCGGGATAGGTGCGGCCGCGCCCTCGGGAAGGGCAAGCGCGACGGCGGCAACTGCCGCGCCTCCTGCGACGGGTGCAACCTTGTTGCGGTTTCGGGAACCACTGTTCCGGCGCGGCTCCTCGCCAACGCGGCCAATAAGCTGATCGCCCTTGCGGGGCTGTCGGGCGTTCCCGCCCCTGCCCTTCGCGGCCTCGTTGATGACAAGCCCCAGAATGCCAACGCCCAACCGCACGGCGTCGTTCGCAAGCGCGGGCGCGGCGGTCGTGGTCAACAGAGTGGCGATAACGGCGGTGGCAATCTGCTTTTTCATGACGGGAACTCCTTACTGCATCGTCGGGTGAGGAGGATGGACGAGGGCGCAAAATGCCCTCGCTGTTTCATCCATCTGCGCAAGCTCTTCGGGGCTGAACATCGGCCGCTCCCAGAACTCGTTTGCCTTGGCCGTCATGTCCTCGGCGGTGGTATCGTCAGGCTCGAACGTGCCGAAATCAAAGGGCTTGTCGGTCATTTCGCAAGCTCATCCTCTTTCTTCTTGTTGTTCTCGACCTTGGGCGGCTCCGCGTTCTTCGCGGCGTCCTTCTCTTCGCTCTTCTGCTTTCCTTCCATAGCCGCCGATTTAATCGCGTTCACGCGCTCGGCGTGTTCGGGGTGCTTTCCGGCATTGGTTTCTTCGGCTAATGCCTTACGGCGTTCCTTCGTCGTCGGCTTCTTCTGCTCGGCGTCAACGTTTTGGTTCTCGCTCGGCGTCTTTGCATTCGCCTTGTCGTTCCCCTTCTCATTCGCCTTGTTGGCTTCCTGCTGTTGCGCCTTCCAATTCAGTTCAGCGTTCTTGACTTCCTCGAACGGCTTCCGGCCTGTCTCCTTGCCGTCCTTGTCATGACGCACAAGCTCATTCGTCTTATGATCGAAAGAGTAGCTGTTACCGCTCTTTTCCGTCATCTTCGCGCCCTCGCCCATGTCGCGGAGCCGTTCCACCTTGGTCGGCTCCGCGTTCACTTTTTTTGATGCGGAACCTTCCGCACTCGTTCCGGCTGATGTCGCAAGGGTATTCGAGCGATCAGCGGAAGCCGTCTTCTGCGCGGCCATTTCGCGTTCCGCTACCTTACCCTTTACCTCGTCCATCTTGAGGGTGTGGGTCGTTCCGTTCGGGCCTGTGGCCTGTAGCTCTTGCCCGCGCTTCTGGCATTCAATGCCGTTCACTTTGACAGTCTCGCCCTTCTCCAAAGCCGCGATCTGCTTGGTGTCCAGGTGGGTGGCAAGTTGGTTCTGGGCGCGTTCGCGCTTCTCGACGGCGGCTTTAACTGTGTTGCCATCAACGCGGGTTCCCTGCTCCGGTGCGCCCTTGAGGGAAGCAACGATCTCCTTGCCGTCGCGCTGATACTGCATCGGGCCTTTAGTGACAGTCTCGCCCTTCTGGAGCGCGGAAACGTCCTTGGAAGAAAGCTCGAACGACGCGGCTTTTGTCTGCTCGGCCTGCGCCTTGGCTTCGATCTTGGCGGCTTTCTCGGCCTCACGATCCGCGATCTTCTCGCCAATGACTTCGGCGTTATAGCTGGACTTGCCGCCCTGCGAGTTTTCGCCCTTCAACTGGCCGTCCTCGATCTTCCACGTCTGATCGCCGCGCTTCACGGTGTCGCCGCTCTCCATCGCCTTGAACTGCTCGGCGGTGAAGGTCTGGGAAACGGCCTCATGCTTCGGGTCGGCGTGTGCGGCCTCCTTCCGTTGCTCCCGTTCCCCGACGATCTCCTTCACGCGGTCGATGTCGATAAGCTCCTGCTTGGAACCATCCTTGTGGCCTCCGGTGAACTGGCCCTGTTCGTTTTGCTGAAACTTGAGGTTCCCACTTACGACGGTCTGGCCCTGCTCGACTGCGGCGATCTGTTCGCTCGTCAGGTGAGCGGCAACGATCTGATTGCCGCGCTCCTCCTTCTCGTTTTGAATGTCGATCCTCGCGCTGATGATCGCCGCTTGGTCGGCTTCCGAAAGCTTGTCCATTTCCGGCGTCTTGAGAACTTCGCTCTCGTCTTTTGCGTCCTGCTCGTTCCAAAGCTGACGCTCGGCAATATGCCGCGCCTCCTCATCGGTGAACTGGCGGGATTCAGGGTCGATCTCCTCGGCCATCTGCTCGGCCTCGTAGTCTGCCCGCTTGTCGGTGTTTACGCTCGTCAGGAAACCGGGGGGAGCCGAACGGTTTTCGTTATGCTCGTCGTCGGCATAAGGGTTCATCGGGATTCTTGCCATCGGTGTTACTCCTTACGCAAACGCTTCGCTGTCAGTGGATAGGGAGGAGGAAACAGGGCCGAAAAACTCGTCCGGTTCGTCCTCAAAGGCGGTGTCAAAATCGAAATCGGCCGGGGCTTCCGGCTGGCCCTTCGCGGCCTTGGCTTCCGTGGTCTGGCGGCTGTCCTCGACGGCGCGGAAGATCGCGGCAACCCACGGCTTCGCCGCATAGTCGTTGGCGTCGAACACGCGGGCGGGTGCGCCCTCGCCTGCTGTCGTCACGGGTTCGGAATTGCCGTCATCGCTGTTGGCAATGGCCGCACGAATGCGGTCTGAAATGCTCGTCATCTGCTGATCCATGCGGTTGCCTCGGTTACGCAAAACTGTATCGGGCAAGGGTTCAGATTCCGGTTGTGAAGACGGTAAACGATCCCTCGCACTCGCGGTTTATAATAGTGGCCTTTGTCCACCTTCGTCAACGGAATTTGCTTGCGTTTTTGGCCTTTTTTGACTCCGAAACATTAAGCCAAAAGGTGCAATTTGATCGTTCCTGGAAGGATCTCGTTAAGGCGACCAGGCGCGGCACCAAATCCCGCCTTTCCCCCTACCTCCTGACATGAAAAAGGCGGCAACTAAGCCGCCTCTTCCTGCTCGACGATCGGGGCTGTCTGGCCGATTAAGCGGCCTGCAACTCCTCGGCCTCAAGGTCGATGATGTCGGAACGGTCGCCGCCCGCCCTCTGGATCACGGCGAACGCAAGGCCGGAACCCAACAGCAGTTCGTCAAGGTCAAGCTTCGGGCGGGTCTGCAAGCCCTCAACCATGTTTGCGCGGTTGCGGTCTTCTTCGCGTTGGGCAAGCGACATATACATGCCGCGATCATCCGCCCCCATCTGTCCTGACGGGGCTTTCGGCCGCGCCCTGCTGATGTAGCTCCACCAGAACGACGCGTCGTAGCTGGCCCGCTGATGGGTGGGCGCGGTGAAGATCGGCCCGCCGCTGAAATTGAACCGGATTTCCGGCGCGGTCATCTTGCCATAGTGCAATTCACGCGCCGCCTGCGTGGCATACAAGCCGTCGTCATACTCCCAACCGCGAACGCACTCCCCTACCAGTTCGCGGGCGAAATGAAGGGTCGAAAGCTCTTCCGTTTTAAGGATGATTTTCGAGCGCAAAAGGTTGACGAGGTTAGCGCAAGCGTCCTCGCCAAGAACCTGCTTCAAGGCGGCAAGGCTCTGGGTTGCAAAGATAGCGAACACACCAGTTTCGCGGGAAATATTGTGGAACGTCGAATCCGAATCCGGCCCCGTCGTGACAAGCATTTGCGCCTCATCACAGAACAGGGCGCAAGAGTTCTGCTTGCACTCTTCCGGCGCGGTGATCAGACGGCGTTTCGCCATGATGTAGAGCCGCGTCTTGAGCCACGTCGCGACAACCTTTCCGGCCATGCCGTGTTCGGTTTCCCCGACGTTCACGAACAGGATTCCGCCCTTCAAAGCATGGTCAACGTCGCACTGGTTTTCGTAGATGCCACTGCAAAAGCGGTGCGCGATCTCCCTTGCGCCCATCAGCTTGCCGAGAACCACGTTGACGTTTGCAACGATGCTAGAACGGGTGTTCGCCGCAAGTTCAAGGAACGTGTTTTCGAGCCAGTCGGCGGAAGCCAACGCCTCAAGCATATCGTCGCCCTCTTGCTCCGTGAGGTCTTCGGCAACCTCAAGGGCGATCTCGCGGATACGACGGCAAGCATACTTGGTCGTATCCTCCTGCGATGCAATGCGGGCGATACCAAGCAAGCTGTAGGGTGCAATCCGCCACTTCCGCGCCCATTCATCAACGGTCGGCTGATGAAACTTGATAGAGCGGGCGATTGTGGCAGCGTGCATGAGCAAGAGCGATGCGCTTTCCGGCCAGAAGTCGTCGGAAGGCTTGCCCGCCACCTGACCGGAAACGGCCTTAAAGGTGGTCGATACCTCTAGCGGCGACATGCCCTGCACAAGGTCGATTCCGAACTGGCCTGCGTCCGTTCCCAGAATGCGAACGTCCTCACGGTGGGCAACAGCCTTTTGAAGATCGCGCCAAAGCGTTCCCTTGCCATCGGTGACATAGGCTCCGATCTTATGCCCCTCCCCCCATGCCGCGTTCATAAGGCGGCGGAAGAGCGGGCGCATGATGAGGCGGGTTTTACCCGATCCCGTGCCGCCTAGAACAAGCAAGTGCTGGCGAATGCTCTCGCCGTCGAAACCGACGATCTGCCCACGGCTCGGCGCTTCATTGTCGCCTCGGGCGCGGATCATGCCGGAAGCCTTGCCCACGGGAATAACTGGCTGATCGGCAAGGCGCGTCGTCGCCTGCTCAACCTCGCGGCAATATGCGAGATACTGCATTTCGCGGGTCGCGGCGTTGCTCTTCCAGAACAAGGCCGTGTCACGGGTCGGGTCGCGATAGGGTTCGGAAGCCTGCTCCCAAACGCCGCGCATTCCGGCAGAGAAGCCAGAAAGCCAGAGGATAGGGAAAAGGAGGAGCGGCGGGGTGGCGGCTGTCAAAAGCCCCACAATCATTCCGCCGAACTGTTCGATGGTGGCGGCGATGTAGTAGCCGATGATCGGAAGCCAAACGCCCGCGTCTGCGGCCCATTGCGGATAGCTTGGCCCTACCCCGCCAAAGCCTGCTTTTGGCAGAATGCCGATCAAAGCGAAGAGAACCGTCAGGATAACGGTAAACTTCATTGCGCGGATTGCGGACTTAACCGCGATCTCGGCAACAACCTCGTCAGTCATCCACTTTTTCGCAAGTTCGGCCGGATATGCGCCGTTCAACAGTCGGCCATCCCAGAGGACAGAGCGGCGAAGATCGGCGGGGATGCGCTTCCACATTGTCGGGAAGCGATCACGCGGAAAGGACTGCTCGGCGTATGCGAGAACGTCGCCACGCAGAAGCGGATTGCGTTCGGCCGCGAAAACAACGTCTGCCTTGGCAACCGTCTTGAGCGCAAGCTTGCGGGCGTAGTGGAACGGATTCAGGGTGAGTTTCATGGTCGATTACTCCTGCGCGGCCTCGGCGGTCTTGATCTCGAAACGCTCGATCAGCATTCGGAAATCGCCAGCCTGCCAGTTGTCGGGGTTGTTGTTGTCGCGGCATCCCTGCGGCGCGGGGCCAAGAAGCACGGTGCAATTGCCGCCACCGACAACGGCCGCGCTCCATTTGCCTTCGACATGCGCGAGAACGGCAACAATGCGGAGGTCATGGGGAACGACGACAACGCCTGTTTTCAGCTTGTCGCCGTGTTCAAGGATCGCCTTTTCGCCTCGGGTGATGATCGGAGCCTTGACCAGCTCGGCCACGTTCGACCACTCGGCCGCCTCCATGCCCTTTGCCGCAATGTCCTTGGACAGGGCATCGGTCAAACGGCCATAGTCGGCCACTGACAGGCTTTCCGGCATGGGCTTGTAGTCAGCCATCCAACGGAAATCAGGCCCGCCACGCAAGCCGCCGCCTAAGTCAAAGTAGGTGTCGCGGTCGAATGTGAAGAGCGACGACACAAAACCGGGTTCGCCGTAAAGCTGACGGCCGGAAGGATATTGGGCGATGTTCAGAACTACGATAGCGGCGATGGGAACGAGTAAGATCGGCCCTAGCAGAACGCTACGGTTCCGCGCCCACTCCAACAGATAGGAGCCGAAGCAAAGGACGAGCAAGCCCACCTTGATCCAGTAGAAAAACGCGGACGCTCCAATAAAGGGGCTGAAAGTCTGAACCACTGCCGCCGCCAGAGAAACGACGGCGACGAAAGCCGCCGACATAGCAACTGGCGTCAAAAGCGTGGTGATCTGCTGTGCGCGGGCGATGTTCACATGCCCACGGGAAACGACAAGCGCAATGTCGGTTTCAGGGTCTAGGCCGTCAATGAGTTCAACCTTGGGGGCTTCCGGCGCGGCCTGCGGCTCCTCGGTCTGGGTCGGCTGGTTTCCGATAAGTTCGCCCGTCGCCGGATCGAATGCCTCGCCGTCTGCGGTCTTGGAAACGGCCTCGATCTCGGCCGCGCTGTCGGTCGGCGGCAACTCCTCGGCCGCAATGATCTGTCGTGCGTGTTCGGTCACTTCTTCGCTCCTTCAATTTCGGCTTGAAGGGCGGGCGCATTCCGCTCGATCAAATCCCTAACAACCTCCGACACGGAGGCGGTCTGTTGCTGGCCTCGCATCATGCGAACGGCGGCGACGTTCTTTAAAAGTCTCTGTTGATCGTCCGTGAGGACAAGCGATGTGGTCACGAGATTTCCCATTTTGTTGCCTCAATACGTCAACAGGTTATTGAGCCGTTGACTCCGAGCCCAGGAGTTTCCGGCTTTGGCAAGCACCTTTGCGATCGCCTGGACAACGAGAGGTAAACCGCGGCGTTCGACGTTGATTCAAAGTGAAACAACCGTTACCAAATGCCGAGAAAACAAGGGCTTGGATGCTCCCGCGCTAAGTGTTATAACTTTTCCGCTAAAAGCTTATAACGGGCCGCTAAAGGCGGGCAGGGGCGTGACCTTGAAGACCATTGATCTCATGTATTCGACGATGCTTGCCGAACTCGGGCAACGCTCCCTTGACGGCGCGTTCTCGACGGACTTTCCGACTGATGGCAACTTCGTTTCGGTTCCTGTCAAAGGCCGCGCTTACTGGTATTTCGATCAGCCGGGGCAAAAGCGGCGTTATGTCGGCCCTGCGGACGATGAAGAGATTTCCCGCCGCGTCTCTGACTTCCAAGCGGTCAAGGATGATCTCCGCGCCCGCCGTAAACTCGTCTCGACCCTGACGCGGGAAGCCTACTTGCCGACGCCCGAACGCCTGTCTGGCGATGTCGTGGAAGCCTTGGCGAACGCTGGCCTTTTCCGGCTCCGTGGCGTCCTCGTCGGAACCGTCGCTTTCGGCTGCTATGCTGGCCTACTCGGCGTCCGTCTCCCTACCGCCTCCCTTCAAACTGGTGACGCGGATTTCGCGCAAGATTTCGCCGTGTCGGCGGAAGTCCTCGATTCTATTCCCCCGATCCTCGACGTTCTCCATGCCGTCGATCCCTCGTTCCGTGCGATCCCGCACCCTTCGGGCAAGCATGGATCAACCGCGTTCGTGAACAAGGGCGGCTATCGGGTGGAATTTCTGACAGGCAATAGGGGGAGCGATGACTTCACGGGTAAGCCGTCGCCCATGCCCGCCCTTGGCGGCGCGTCGGCCGAACCGCTCCGCTTCCTAGATTTCCTGATCTACGAACCCGTGCGGGCGATTGTCCTTCACGGCTCGGGCGTGTCTGTCCTCGTTCCGGCTCCCGAACGGTATGCCGTCCACAAGGTCATTGTGGCAACGCGACGGCTTACGGATGGTCATGGCCGCGAGAAGTCCGCAAAGGATCTCATGCAAGCCGGATTGCTCTTTGAGGCAATGCGCGACACTCGGCGTTCCGACGATCTGGCGCTTGCATGGGCGGAAGCGTGGGGCAGGGGTGACGCATGGCGGGAAGCCCTGTCAAAGGGGCTGGAAATGATGCCGGAACGGGCAAGGACGATCTCAACCGCCGCGCTCTTTGAAGGCTTCGGCCGGATCAAGGAAAAGCCCGAAAACTTCGGCTTCGTTGTTTACTAGGGGAGGGTATTTTTACCCTCCCGCCTCCGTATTATTACCCTCATCGGAAGCGTTCCAGGCTGAACCGAAATCGGCAAAAGAAAAGGCCGCTCGATGCGGCCTGATCTTAGAGGGTAGGGGGAAGAATGAGGGTTAGCGGCTCGGCCCGTTCTTGTTCTTCTCCTCCTCGGCCTTGCGGCGGGCCTCCTCCTGTTGACGTTGGCGTTCCGCCCTGATCTGGGCTTCCTGATCCCGGTTGTTCTGTCGGCTCTCTGTCGGCTCCTGCGGCTTGCTCTGGGCCTTTGTCGCCTCAAACTCGGCTTTAACAACGTCGTTCCAGTCCTTGACGTTCTCGGGCGGCTTCCGCTCGATGAACTGCGCCTGCGGGTTGGCCTCAAGAACGGCCTGCCGCGTCTCGGCAAGGTGAACGTCGTTCGGCCGCTGTCCTGTCTTCGGGTCGATCTCGTCGTTCTGGCGGCAATGGTTCCATTCCGCGCCGGGGTGACGCTTCGCCAACTCGTAAAGGTCGGCCTGCTCCCGCTCGTTCATCCGGCCGCTCGTCGCCACAAGCAAGGTCTTCTCGGGTGATCCGTCCATTTGCCAACGGCTCATGCAGTCAATGACGGTTTCGCCAACATAGATGCGCTTGGGGTCGGTCTGGTCGCCCATGCGCACAAGGTGTTTGACGCTTCCGCCTGCGGCGCGGGCAATCGGTGCGCCCGTGTCGGGGTCGATCTGGCTTCCTTTGCGGGTGTAGCCCGTCAGGTTGCCCGCGCCGTCGCGCATGGCGAACATAACGCCGCCATCGTTCCGGCCGTCGCGGCTCTGCTTGCCCTCAAGGCGAATATCATCCGCAAAGTGGGTGAGGGTTTCCCTCGTCAGGCCACGGTTATAGAGATAGGCCGCAATGCCCTTCTGGGCGGCTTCCCAATTCGTGGCGATCCATTCCTTGGCCTGCTTGGCGGGTTCGGCAAGAACCTTCTCCATGCGGTCGCGGAAGGACATTTCGACCTTGGACTTTGCCTTGAACTCGCCGCTCGATTCAGTCGGCGCGGTTCCGAACTCATGGCGCAGCGCGTGGTAAGCTTCCATTTTGGAAATACCTTCAACCGCCGCCTTGAACTCGGCAATGTTGCCGTTCGTCGTCTTGTCGAAAGTCATAAAGCCCCACGATCCGCCTCGGAATTGCGTAACGGCAAACTTGCCAAGCGCGGGGTGTTCCATCTGGTATTCAACACCAGCGGACATGCGCGTTCCCTCGTCCTTGTGCTTGTCGCGGATATTACCGCCGTTCTTCTCGACATACTCCTTGAGGTTATGACGGCTGAACATTTCCATTTCCTCGGGCGTGATCCTGCCGCCCTTGAACTGGTGGCGATCCCTCGGATTTTCCTTCGCAATCTTGTTTGCCGCGATCCTTTCCCTGATCGCCTGCACCTTCGGGCTTTTGGCGATTTCGGGTTCCGCCGTGGCGGCGATGCGGCGTTCCGCGATCTGGGCAAGCTCTTTCGCGCCCGCCGTCGCTTCGACATTCGCAACCTGTGCGCCTGTCCGTCCGATCCCGCGAACGCGGAAGTTAGGGATTGCGTTCCGCTTTGCGATCTTCTCGGCGTTCGCTTCCGCGTCGGGTTTTTGTTCCGCCTGATTGTCCATATTCTTTTCCTCCCTACTCTCTGGCTTATGGAGATCATTCGTCAAAGAGAACTTCGCGTCGTAATGCTCGCGGTAGTTCTCATGGAATGATTTCGCGCCGCCAAGAAAGTCACAAGCGTTAGCCTTTGAGTTGGTGCGCTCGCATTCCTCAATAAACCGTTCAAGGATCGTTTCCTTGGTCACAACGGTTTCCGGCCTGTCGTCCTCCTGACGGCTTGCGCCGCCTTTCTCCATGTAGAAGGTCTTTCCTTCCTTCGTCGTCAGATCGTTCTCGATCCGGCTCCCGTCGATGATCCCGACAAAGTTTTGCTTGTGTCTGGTCATCGAAACGTATGCGCTCTGCGTCGTCGTCGCACTGGTGAAGGGGCGAACGACGTTCGGGATGGAAAGCCCTTGAGACTGGTATTCCGTGAGGCAGTCGGCGGGGGCAAAGCGCGGCACGTTGGCGTTCTTGTCGCCCTCCTCGCGGAAGCCAACGAACTTCGACGGCTGGAACGTGGCCTGTCGGCCGTCTTCCCATTTGACGGTCACGAATGGCTCAAGGTCGCCCTGCCGCTCGATCTTCACGACCTGGCCGATTGCGTTGTTGGGATACCGTTCGCCCTCGTAGGTGACGGTTTCCGCAAGGGCGATGGTCGAACCTTGATAGATCGCGGAGTTATGCACGTCGTCGGAACCGCGCTCGTAGTGGTCAACAAAGATCGGTTCGCCCGTGTAGATGCCCGCTTCAATCTTCTGCTCGATCACGCGGCGGGTGAGGTGACGCCTTTCCGAGTTGGTAGGGGAGATGAGGAGGGTGTTGCCGGGGTTTGCCCGCTCAAACTCCATGACGGTTTCAATCGTCTTGTCATAGACGGTCTCGGTGCTGTCGAGAATGTGCAAGTGGCCGCGATCCGCGTAAGCCATGATGCCATCCTTGACGTTACCGCCCGCAAGGTCTTTCGACGCCTGCCGCGCCCATGCCTCTTTCTGTCGGGCGATCTCCAAGAGACGGCCCGCGCCGAATGCCTCTGTGGTCATGCGGAAGGGTGCGCCTGCCTGAACTGGCGGAAGCTGTTTCGGGTCGCCCACGGCTCCGATCCGGCAACCCGTGGCCTTGGCGATGCGATCCAGTTTGAGGAAGCCCACGCGGTCAACCATGCCCGCCTCGTCAAGGATAACGTAGGACTTCGGGCCAAGCTTTAGGTTGCCCTTCTCGTATTCCTGAATGAAGCGGGCAACCGACATGCCGCGCTCAATCGGAATGCCAAGCTCTTTCGCAAGTCCGGTCACGGCCTTGTTCGTCGGCGCGGCAAGGTGCAGCTCGTAGCCTGCCAACTCCAAAGCACGGCGAACAACGATCATCGTTGTCGTCTTGCCCGTGCCTGCGTCACCAATGCCGTCCGTCCTCTGGGAGCCGGAAAGCAGGTGCCACACAAGAGCCTCTTGCTCCTTGTTCAGGTGGAACCGTTCGCCGGAACCGTCCGTCTTCTCCACGCCCTCGGCAATGGCCTGACGGATGAACTTGGGGTCAATGGCGGCGACGTTCCCGCGCATGGACGTTTCCAAGTCCATGAACTCATATTCCTGCGTCAACGTGTGGGTGTCGGTATAGACGCCCTCCTTGGAACGGCCCTTCACTCCGACGCGGACATAAGCGCCGTCGTTCTTGACGGCCTCGATCGTCGCAAGCGCGGTCGATGCGTTGGCGACGGTCTGCAACTCCTCAAGCATGGTCGTCTCGAACTTGGCGCGTTCGAATACCGAATCCATTGCCGTGATGTTCTCGACGGCATGGCGGGCCACGTTCTCAACATCGAGGTCGGGGCGTAGCTCGGGAAGCGTCTCGCCGTTCTCTGCGGCTTCCGCCCTGATCTTCTTCCATTCGTCGTCAGCCGCCTTATCCATGTCTCGGGCGGTGTCGTGGATCGCTTCCAGGAGCGAACCAGGCGAATGCCCCAACGCGGCCAATTCGAACTTCCAACGGTCGTAAAGCTCTGGCACTGGCGGAAGCTGTGACTTGTCGCGACGGGTTCCATAGGAAACCATCTGCGCGGCTTTCCGGTGGTTGGCCGTGTTCGTGTAGCCGTTCTCATACATCTTGTTGAGAATGGCCGTCCTGCGCTTGGAAAAGTGCTGTGTAATCTCGGGATCGATACCGTCGATCTTGAAGTTGCGGCCGTCCTTGGAGAAGTGGATTCGAATGCCATGCTTGGCGCATTCGGTCTTGATGTAGTCCACCATTTCAGCGCGATAAGCCGCCGAAACCTTCCCCTTCAAAACCGTAAGCTTGTGATTATCCCAAGCGCGAACGGTGCCATCTGGGGCGCGGGCAATGTTCGGAAATACGACGTGCGAATGCAACTGCATGTCGCCGTCGCGGCTCGTGAAGTGGTCGAACTTTGCCGCCGCAACGAACGTCGCGCCTGCGCGGTTCTTGCCGCCTTTGCCAAAGCGAACAGCGAATGCCTGTTCATCGAAAGCCAGTTGCAAGCCCGCCCTGACGCCGTGGTTATGGCCGTCGTGGGTAATGTCGGCAATCAGCTTGAACATAGCCGCTTCCTGCTCCGCTCCCATCCCTGCGGCCTTGCCGATCCCGTGCAGAACGGAAACGGGCTTCGGGGCGGAAAGGGTCAAGTCGCGGGCGCACGTCTTGTTGCTGCCGGAACGCTTGATGTCGTAGCTAGTGCCGTCGTCGGGGTTCTCATCGCGGGTCAATGCCTCAAGGTCTTCGAACCTGACTGCCTCGCCCTCGACGATCGCACTGCTGTATGATTCGGAAGGGTCGCCAAGAACGAACCATGTTCCCATCATCCCATGCCCGCGCTCGATAGTCTCGTTGTCGGTATGGTATTGAAGGGTTTCGCGGCGGCTGTCCTTGTCCTGATCGCGGTAATACTCGACGCTATTGACGGCGGTAATATCAAGCATCGTCGCCGCGCTCCTGACGCTCTACTTCGTCGTGAAACTCTTCCCACGTCGTCGGCGCGGCCTCGGCCTCGGCGTCAACATCAAGCGCCCTCATGAGGTCGGCTTGCGTGGTCTGAACAACCCGCATCATGGCGACGATCTCGCGGAACATTTCCCGCGTCTCTTCGATCTCGCTGGCCTGCTCGGAGGCGATAGGGAGGAGGAGGGCATGGGCTTCGATAAGTTGGCGAATGAAAGCCCCACGATATTTCATGCCGCGAACGGCCATAGCGGCGTCCATAAGCGCGATAACGGTATCTGGAAGCTCTACGGTCACTTGTGACGAGCCTTCGGGGATGGTCTTGCGCGGTCTGCCCGCCATCGTCATTACTCCTATTTACGCCGACAATGAAACCCTTGCGTTTCCGGCTCTTCATCGAATTTCGATGACGCAATAATTGCACCAACGGTGCTTATTGTGTCATTGGAAAACCCATAGTCACCTATCGGCGGCGAAAGCGCAAGATGGGGAATAATGGGTGGCCTCCTCTGCGAATGCTCCAACGCTTCCGATCATCCCCAAAGCGGAACGCTCTCCACCTCATCAAGCGACGATAGCGTAACAATAATAGGAACGCGAAAGCGAACGATATTAGGAACGCCGTCGCGCTATGAACAGAAACCCGCAATCGAACATTCTATGAGCGATCAGGCGGAACGCATGAAGAGCGAATATCCTTCATTCGATTGCCATGTCTTAGGCGCGTCCTGCGCTCTCGATCTGGATAAATCCGCTTCCCTTCCTGCCACTGTTTAGGCTCCGTTAAGGAACGACTGCGAGAAACCGAATGGAACGAGTGATGGAATGGTTTCGCGATTGCGCTTTTACCGCTTGGCGGCTATTGACATGAATGGTGGTCATCGGCCACCATGACACTCGATGCAACTGATTTGCGAGGAGTCAAGGAAATGGCAGACGAACGGGGTAACGCCTTCGATCCCGATAAGATCGCGGCGGTTCTGGATAAGGCGGCGGAAAGCTACACGCCCGAGATCAAGACGATCAAGGCGATGCTTTCGCACCCAACGATTATCGAATCCGTCAGGAAGATGAAGGCCCGTGGCGCAAGCCCTGCCTACATCGTCAAGGCGCTCCAGGAGGCGGGCATTACCATGTCAGCCGGAACCTTCAACAAATACTGGCCGGAAGTCTCTGGGGAACAGAAGGACGAAACCGATGGTAAGCCGGGAAGGAAGCCGAGGAAGACAAACCCGCGCACAACGGCGGGAACTTCGGAAAGCCAGAAGACGGTCAAGCCTGCGGCGGCTGAAACGAAACAGCCTGCGGCAACAGTCGGAACGCCAGCCGGAACGAATGCCGGAACCGATAGCGGAACGGCAACCGGAAAGAAGTCTGGACTTGCAGACCGCGCCCGCGCCGAAAGCAAGTCAACCGGAAACAAGAACAGTGAACCCGACATGGGCGGCGTCCACGACGAACGCAATTTCTAACAGTCTCGCGTCAAAGGAAAAGAACGATATGGCTACCAAGTCCACGAATGCGCCTAGCATCTACATTGCCGCCGCGAACGAAAAGAGCGCGGGCAAGTCAACGGTTATGAACGTCCTTGCGGACATGCTCCGCGAAACGTCTTCGCTCGTCCACCTTTTCGATCCCGATGGAACGAACGGCTCTTTCCTCAAGCGTCAGGGAACCCGTGACGACGCGGGCAATCTCCTCCGCGATCAAGACCCTGCTGTTGGTTGCGTCGGCTACGATCTCGCAACGGACGGCTCTCGCGATACCTTCGTGAACTGCCTTGAGGTCACGCCTAAGCCGAAAGTGATCCTCGCTGACAACGGCGCAAAGTCGCTTGAGAACCTAAAGAAGATCATCGACAACGGAGAAGGCGTTTCCGGCCTCCTCGACGTGATCGATGAACAGGGCTTCAAGCTGACGCTGATGCACGTTGCTTCCAACCTGACGGAAAGCACGGCCTCGATCCGCTCCTACATGAAAGCGTTCGGTGATCGCGCAAATCATGTCGTCGTCCTGAACAAGCACTATGGTTCGAACCTCGCCCCGCTCAACGTGAAGTCGGAAGACATTCCCGAAAGCGATTGGGGCAAGTCTGACTTCCCTTGGTGGTTCGGTCACAAAGACCCTGAAAGCGGCGAAAAGCTTGGCTTCCGCACTCGCGACGAACTGCTTGCAATGGGCGGCGTCGAAATCGCGTTCCCTGCCATGCAGCCGGGTATCTACTCGCGCCTGATGGCAACCAACCTGACGTTCTCGGAAGCGGCCAAGTCAAAGCGTTTCACGCTGGCCGAACGCAAGAACATTCAGACCTTCATCAATGAAGGACGCGCCGCCTTTATGACGGTCAAGGACAAGCTCGGCCTCTAAGGGGCCGGGACTTCGCATAGGAAGGGAGGGCAGGGAACATGCTCGACACGCTCACACTCTTTAGCAAGTATGCCTCTGCCCTCGAACTCACGGACGCGGAGCGGAAGAACGCCCGCGATACAATGCAACGTGCCGAAATCGGCGCGGACGATCCAACAGTTATGTGGTTCTGCATCCTCGCCAAGTTTGACGCCCTCTCTCGGGTCGCCAACGGCGAGTTTGTCAGCGCGGGCAAGCACCTCCTCGCCAACCTCGATAAGAAGCTGAAAGACGGTATCTCCGAACAGCTTTCCGATCTCCCGTTCGCCCTGTCGGCGGAAGCGCGGAAGTTTCTCGAAACCGAGAATGCCAAGCTGATCGATCAGACGGCAAAGGCTACTGCAGAACGTCTTGCGGAAACCAAGCGATACAACAACGGCAAGCTTGCCCTCGGGGCGGCTGTCGTTCTTCTCGCTGTCTATGGATGGGGTCACATCAACGGCGGCATGGCAACCACGGCGGAAGCCGCCAAGTGGCAAGCCCTGCAAGCCCGCTCGGACTATGCCAACCTTACCCGCTTCGCGATCGCCAATGACTGGAACAAGGTCGATTCCGAATGCGGCATGGTCGGACAGAACCAGCAACGCGGCGTTCCGGCCTGCAACCCCACGCTCTACAAGGAACGCCCTCTGGCGGATTCCAACGGCTCGAACGGCCTCCGTTTGATCTTTGCGGAATACACCGCCAAGCTTGGAACGGTCGGCACTCTCGGCGTGACGCTCCTCGCTGGCCTCGGCCTCGGGTGGTTCGTCTGGGGCCGGAAGAAAGCCGCCTGACGGTCGCAAAATTTTCGGCCTGTCGGCCGCGCTTAGTTGATAGGGAGACGGAAGATGAGCATTTGGGGAAAAGACCCTGCGATGGCGGCGACGATCGAACTAGGCGCGATCTTCGCTGTCCTCGCCTCTGCGGCTCCCTCGATCCCGTCACCGCGCCCGCTGCGCGATGGTAGCTATTCGCAACGGGAAGTCTCAACCTTCGTCTCTGCCTGCCGTGCGGAAGTCCGCAAGGGCAATGAAGCGATGGCAAAGCTGAAACCTATCGTCCGCGATCTGCAAGCGATCCTGTCGGCCATGACGACGCAAGCGAACGATCAGGCGGAACGGATCATCGAACTGGAAATGCAAGTGCGGGCGTATCAGGAGGAGAACGAACGCCTGAAAGCGGAAGCACGGTCGCCCGCTGTCTCGATCTCTTATCGGCGCTAGTCGCCGTCGCCCGATCCCTCAACCTCAATCATGGCCTCGCGCCCGATGGGTTCTAGGCCCTTTTCTATAGCGGCCATCAATAGCCCTATATAAGGGGGAAGCTTCCGGCTCCCGCCCTCCCACTTCTTCACCGTGTAAATGTTGACATTGAGGAGGTCGGCAAGCTTCGCCTGCGTCAACTGGCAACGCTTCCGCCACTCCACGAAATACGTGTGATCCATCGTCTGCGGCATCTGCGGCGGCTCTCCTTTGGGTATGCGAAAGGGCGGAACTGGCCCGCCCTCTCTTGAACTAGCGTGGTTGCCAACGGGCATCAAGCGTCATGCGGCCTGCGGGGTTAGCGTGTTGCTAACGCCCATAGCCTTTGCGGCCTTGCGTTCCTGCCTCTGCTCGGCCTGACGCGCCCGAACAACGGCGATCTCCTCGCGGGTCATAGGCTTGCGGTTCCCGTTGGCCTGATCGTCATGGACGCGCTTCGCCGCGCTCTTGTGAACGTCGGCCTTGTCGGCTCCCTGCGTCATCGGGTCAACTGCCGTCTTCCTCTGGCGACGTTCTTCCCTGTTCAACTGGCGCACCTGGCTAACCGCCCTGGCAACATCAAATTCCGTGTTTCGGTTGATCCCGAACGACATGGACGGAAGCTGTGCCACCTTATCGATACCAAGAATATGCCCCTTGATCTGCTCGGGCTTCATGGTCTGGATGATCTCCAAATGCGACGGGTGAAGCCTGTTGCACCATGCCCGCGTCTTCTCGGTCATCTTCGCCGCGATCTCCTGACGCGCCCGCTCACCAGTGGCGCAAGCGTAGTCTAGGATCATGTGCGGCTCTGCGGCCTTCTGCGCCTCAAGCTGCTGTTCTAGCACCATGCCAACGCCCGTATCGACTTCCTCGACCTCGGGGGCTGGCTCGGCCTTTTCCATCGTCAGGCCGTCGCGCTGAAACGACGGGTCGCCCGCAATGTAGCGGAGAAGCTTCACGGGCGAACTATTCCACGCCCATTTTGCAACCGCGCCAAAGCCCTTTGCTACCCCTCCCACGACGGCGGCTGCACCTCGATAAGCCGCAACTGCCACACTCGCCACGCTCGAAAGCAAACCCTTCATTTTCCCGCTCCTCCTTTTGCGAAAACCCTTGGTTTATAAGGATTCTGCTTGTCGGCGGCGCACGGAACAAGAGCCGAAAAACTCGGCAAATCGGGATAGTTCGAATGTTGAGGTAATAGGGGGGAAGAAATCAGGGTTTAAGCCGCTCGTCGCTCCGAAAAAATATCCGGCCCGCGTGGCTTCAACGTCCACCACGGCGCTTCATAGGCGCTGTTCTGGGCTAGGAGGAGGGTGGCGCGGCTGATGAACCGCACGAAATGGCGCTTCTGGCCGGGGGCGTTGTCGTTCGCGGCTTCCGGCGCATCGATCGGCTCTGGCATAGCAAAGCTGAAATCCTCTGCATCGGGCAAGAACTGCCTCACACGAGCAATAACAGTCTCCCGTGTGTCGCCGTCTTCAAGTTCCATCCAAGCACTTCCTCCCCTACCTCCTGCGGAAGTAGGACGGTCAAAGCTTACTCGGATCGCCCCTGTTACATTCTGCTTATAAGACTCAATATAGGACTTTGTAACACCTCCCATGCCCGCGCTTCCGTCGACGATCGGGAATGCGCGACGGCCTCGGCGGCAAGCTGCCGTCCGCACCACGCCCGCCGATCCGAACAGGTCGGGGAACGCGGCGGCGATGTCCTGCGACTGCTCGGGCAGGAAGCCAGCAAGCCACATCATATCGAACCTGTCGGGCATCATTTCCGAACGGCGGTGGATGCTATCCGGCACCACGGGAAGGGGAACGTTGGTGACTGCGAACATTTCGCAAGGGTTCGCCGGATCGCGCCAAACGGGGCGGGCGCGGGTCAAGCTCTGCATGATCTCGGCTTCCCTGATCTGCAAGAGGATACGATGAATGAAGGGGTCGGGGTGGTAGCTAACGGCGATCTCCTCGCGGCTTCCATCCTTGGCCTCGATGTAATGTTGACAACGCGGAAGGGGGTTCCGTCCTTCTGCATCCGGCTCGATGAACTGCAATTCGTCGTCGCTGTCTGCTGACAGGCAGCGGGCAAGGTCTTCGAGGGCTTCTGTGGATGGCTGAACTCGGCCCACGACGCCAACGGCGACGGAATGCTTGAAGCCGTCTTTGCCTCGGGTGTTGTTGTAATGCTCGATCCTGAACGGCGCGTCTTCGGCGTCCATGTCTGTCTGTTCGCGGAACACGTCCATAATCGCTTTCGGGGCGATGATGAGCGGGCGGCGATCCTCGCCCTTGGGAGCGGCGGCGATCTGGGCCTTATGACGCTTCGCCATGAACAAGCCCATGTTGAACGTCTCGTCTTGACGGGCCGCGTTCTCCTTGAGGGTGGTCGTTGACATTTCGGTGTCAAAGGTCTGGCGGAAGGTCATGGCTGCACTCCATGCCGCTTCGGTGCGGAACATGGAAAGCGACGGATAGAACTTCTTGAGAATCCAGCTATCGGCGTTCGCGTCCAGGATCAGGGTCGGCTTGTCGGCAAACTGGCTCTTGCGGCGGTAGTGGCACAAGATGACGTTCTGCAACTCGCCTGTTTTCGGGTTCTTATGCCCCATGACGATCCGAACGCTGTTGAACTTCCCGTTGCGCTTCGTTGCGAGCTCGATCCCGATGGATCGCCACACGCGGGCGAATGCAAGTGCCTCCTGCGCCTCCGCGTCCTTTAGAATGCTGGCCTGCTCGGCTGTGGTCTGGCTCGGATCAAGCCCGATGTCGTCGGATACGCGGCTGTATTCCAAGCCCTTGAGGTATTCGCAAAACTCGGCCGTCCATCCACGGGCGCGGAAGTCGGAAAGCCTCATCTGGCGGTTCTCGCGCCTGCACTCCTTGAGGATCGCCTTGACGGTTTCGACGGCCTCGCCAAGCTCGAACTCGGCTTCCTCGATCTTCTGACGGTTGCCCTTGAACCGCTTTCCAACGGCGCGGTGTGTCAGGAAGCGGCCTAGATCGACGCGGCGGGTAGCCGTCATGGACTGCCAGAAGCTTTCATCAACGATGACATAATCAACGTCCTTGAGGGCATCCATCGGCAAGGAAAGGTATTGATGGGCGGCGACGATCAGGGAAGCGGTCTTCACGCGCTCGGCCTGTGCTAGATACTCGCAAGAGGCCGCAAACGGGCATTCCACGATCTCGCCGGATTCCAGTTTCTTCCGGCATAGGGTTGTCGCAACAGGCATACCAAGGGCCGCGACGGTGGCCGCGATCTCATGCTTGGCGCACATGGGCGAACCCGTTCCAGGGCAGACTTGAGAACGTCCACGGTAAAGCTCGACTGCAACGCCTTTCTTCCCTGCTTTCTCTGCGATCTCGCGGGCAAGGTCGGTCGTCTGGGCAGCGTAAAATCCGCGCTGCCCCGGCCGCTTCGCCACGGCGTTTAGAACGGTAACGGTCTTTCCTAGAGACTGGCCGGATTTCAGGACAACAACGGGGGCAATGCTCTCGCTCTCGCCGTCGCTGAACTTGATATGATCGTCTGTGAGGGCTTCCCACTGAACAACCCGCTTCAACATGCGGGCCTGCGCGATCTCGGGCGCAACGCGAACGGGTTGCTTCCATCCAAGGCGCACATGCGCGGGGGCGGGGGGTAGGATTTGAGCGGGAACCGCTCTAAGGGTCGTCGTCATTCTCGTCCTGTCTCGGACGGCAAAACCCTTTTGTTCCCGACGATCTGCCACGAAAAATTCGTGAACTGTGGCAGCAAAACCCTTGCCCTTTATAGGGGCAAACGTTATATTCGGGGTGAGCGATGGCAAGAGGTCGTCTGGTAAACGATCCCGTGTTATCAACTCTGGGCTTTACCGTAGCGTTCGCTAAAACTTGATACGGTAGATGCTCTTGACCTTCGCTATTCATCTTCGAAGGGCTTCCATTTGGTTCCGGCAAGAATCAGTGGAAGCCCTTTTAGTATCCGCTACGGCCGAAAGTGGCGCAATAGCCGACGAGAATTTTTCTCAAGGGCCGCGAAACGCACCTTCTCCCCCTACCTCCTGATCCTGTTCCCGCGCCGCCCGCTCGGCAAGCTTGGCCTTTCCTTCTCGGATCGCCCGCTTAACCGTCGTCTCTCCCAACTCCAACGCCTGCGCGATGTAGCTTGTGGTCTTGCCCTGCTCGAACATGCTCCATAGGGCTTCACGCTTGACGGGCGTAACCTTCGGCGGTCGGCCGAACACTCGATCCGGCTCCGCTTCCCGCAAGCTATCGAGACCCGCCTTGACGCGCTCGGAAATTAGGTTGCGTTCGAACTCGGCAAAGGCGGCGATGATGTGGAACATCAACTGGCCGTTCGCGGTCGTGGTGTCGATGTTCTCGGTCAAGGACTGAAAGCCGACGCCTCGGGTGCGTAGCCCGTTTATGATCTCGACCAGGTGCGGAAGTGAGCGGCCTAGTCTGTCCAGTCGCCAGACAACTAGCGTGTCGCCCTCCTTGAGGGCTTTAAGACAGGCATTGAGATTGTAGCGCGTAACGTCCGCGCCGCTCCTGCGCTCTTCGTAGATTTCGCCAACGCCTGCGGCTTTCATGGCGTCACGCTGTAGCTGTAGATTTTGAACTGCCGTCGATACTCGAATGTAACCGATCTTCGCCAACTGCCGCCTCCGTCACCCCGATATTGAGGGTGATTCTATGTCAACAATTTTGGCCGGGGTTTTTGACCCTGCCAAGACGTTGAAAAGGCTACTGCGTAAAAATACGTTGACGACGGCAAGGAAAGCGGGCCGAAAACTGTTGTTTATGGCCCGCTAGGTGTCATGTTTCCCGTCCTCGGCGTCGGGCGATCTTCACCCTCGTTTCCGATATGCCAAGCCGCTTTGCCGTCTCTACGATGGAAACCCCTTCGGCTTTCATCCTGACGATCTCGGCAACAACCTCGTCCGTCAGCTTCGGCGGTCGGCCGCTCTTCTCGATCCCTGATTTCGGCCTCTTCTCCCTGTTTCCTCGATTCCGCTTCGGCGGCTCCTCGATCGGCGTTCCCTGTTCGGCAAGGATCGCCCGCCCGCGCCGTCTGGCGTCCTTGATTGTCGAGACATGGCAACCGAGAAATTCCGCCGCCCTCGCGGCTGATACTCCCAAACGTTGCCAGTCCAGCAGGATCAACGCGGCCTCGCGCTGAACATGGGGTGGCCTCCTGAACCGCCCGATTTTCGGGCGGGGCAGGGTGTTGAGGTCAAGCGGTTCCATTACGCGGCTTCTCCTGCAAGTTCGGCGGCAACCTTGAGCGTGTGAGCATAGGGATTATGCTTGGCGAAAAGGTCGGCTCCTGTCACGCCCGCGAAAGCCTTGTGGAACTCGCGGACATAGAACGGCGCGTCGTCGTGGTCGTCTAGGAAGTCCTCGCCCGCGCTCGGGAATAGGTGCTGCGCTTTCGCCCATGCTCCGAACGCCTTGCGTCGGCCGTCCTTGTCGGACGTTGCCAGTCGGCGCAAGTCGGGGTCGGCGTCCTTGGCAAGGCTGGCGTCGATCTGCTCGAAATAGGGCTTCGCATGTTCGCCCCAACCGAACGCGGCTTCCCGCTCGATGGCCTGCCAACAGGCGCGGAAGAGAACTTCGTGTGCGTCTCTCATGTCGGTTCCTGTCGAGAACAGGATGCTTTCGACGCGGGCCGGATAAGAAAGCCATGCCACATCGTTCCGCTTGTTGGTGGCGACGGTTGCGCCCTCAACGAACACCTCTGCGCCACGGGCAAAGCCGACGATCTCGGGGGCCGCGACGAACTCCACCCACGGGCAAATCCTGTGGGCGATCTCGCCCAGGTCGCGGATCACGGGGGCGATCTCGGGAGCCTCGAACCCTTCGCGGATTTCAAAGTTGCCCATGCGGATACCGTCGCGGAGCCTCTTACCCTCGGTGCGGTTCCACTTCATGCCGTTTTCGGCGGTCGCGCTCTCGTCCAGTCGGTAAACGTAGGCGTGGCTGTTGCTCGTCGTGATGTCCTTGGTCATGTCATTTCCTCCTCTGGGTGGCCGCTCCTCGGCGGCTCTGGTTGCGGGCGCTTTCTGGCTGATAGGTGAAGCTTGAAACGCCCTCGCGCCGCACCTTGAACTTTCGGTTTCCGTCCATGTCCTCGGACACGGCGGCGATGTATCGGATTCCGTCGCGGGTCACTGCGGGAACGGCGGCGGGGTTGTCGTCGTGGCGTTGGATGATCTCCCGCCTGACGGCCGGGGGAATGATGAACTCCCCCACGGCCTCGAATGTCGTTGTCCTCCTTGGCAACATGGCCTGTTCTCCTCCTCGCTGATCTCTGGAAAGCCCGTTTCCGTTGATCTATTAAGAGGATGCGCTACGGCCGAAAGTGGCACAACAGGAGATTTGTTGCTGAAATGTTGCTGGCGGAAACTGCCATCGGAAACGCTCGGATGGTCAACTAACTTTTTTCAGATCGCCCGCGTCCGGACGCGAAAAAACCGCCGATTAGGGCGGTTCTGTCGGCCGATCCTGTCGGCGGTGCCTCCGTCATCGATCGACGATCGATAAGGTGAGGGGGTAGGGGGAAGAAAATCACTCCTTTCCCTATCGGCTGCACTCTCAATTCCAGTCCATCGCGTCGAACGAAAAGCCCTCGGCAATCTGCTCGGCCGATTTCTGGGGTTCGACCTTCTCGACGTTCCACATGCGCCCGCCGTCCTCGCTGAACAGCAATCCGGCTTTATAAAGCCAGCCGCCGTGCATGACGCGGGTTTCGTCGCCAACCTCAAGCCCCTGACTGGCGATCTTGGAAATGAGCGCGTCGAAATCGTCAAAAGCCGCGTCGGTCATGTCGGCAACATGAATTTCGGCCTCGTTGGAAAAGAACACGGCTTCCCCGCTCTCGTAGCAAAAGGACGTGAACGGAAGCGCGGCGATGGTCTGTGCTGTCTGGGTGGTTTGCATGGGTTCCTCCTCTGGGTTCTTGTCGGGATGCCTCCCAATATCCGGCCGCTCGATCTCGGCCGGATAGAATGAAGCATCACGGGCGGCGGTAGCGGCGCGGGTCGAACAGGGTTCCGGCGATGTTCGAAACGACGTTGTGCCTCATGGGGTGAAAGCCTATCCGTTCTCGACTTAGGTTCGGCATGGCAAGGATGGGGTGCGTGATCTCCTCGGCTCTGGCCCGATCTTCCTTCTGGATCGTCAGCGCGATCAGCTTTCCAAGCGTGAAAGCGTCCAGTCTGCGGGCAATATCCTCGGCGGCATATCTCGCCTCGATCCGGCTCCAATCCTCGGGCCGCTCGATAGCTAGGAAACTGGTCTGTCTGGCGTCTGCCAGGTGCGCGGCGATCTGCGCTTTCGTGGGGGTCTTCCTCATGCTCTCTCCCTGTCTTCTCAATGAATCTGCCCTGCGGGCGTGATCTCGGTTTTCGCCTTGAGCCAACCCCACACGGGGGTTTTGACGGCCTCTGTCAGTCTCCATTCCCCGGCCTCGAACCGGAGATGGATGCGCGTTCCCCACATGCTTTTCTGGCGGTCGTAGCGGGGGCCTGCGGTGCGGTGTTCGACTTCCGCGCCCTCTGGATTCCGGCCGATCTGGGCAAGGTCCGCGGTGGCCTTGGCGGCGATCTTCTCGACGCGCTCGGCGTTGGCGGTGTAGGTCTTCGATCTCCCGTTGATCGCCTTGAGATAGACGGCGACGGCGGGGCGGTCGGAAAGCGGGATGCCTCCCGCTCTCTGTAGAAGATCGATCCCGCCGCTCATGTGCGCGGCTCCCGCTGTGCCTCCGTGGCCTTCGTCAGGAACACGGGGCGGCTTGCGCGGGTGGGGTGGGTGCTGCCGATTTCGGCAAGCCATGCGGCTTCGGCCTGTCCGCTCTCGTTGTATGGCTTCGCGCCTTGGTGGTCGTATGCGTGAACTGTGATGCTGAATGGATTTCCTGCCATCTTCGCGGCTCCTTGTTGCGCTTCCCCACACCTCGAAACTCTCTGTTTTCGTTGGTGTATTTTAAGGATGCGCTACGGCCGAAAGTGACACAACAGCAAAGAAGTTGACGCTTAGAAACCGGAACTAATAGGGGTCGGAATGCCTCGAAAACGGCTCTGAAAAAAGTTTGAGAAATCGCTTGCGGGCATGAAAAAACCGCCGACAGAACGGGTTCCATCGGCGGCTTCGGGATCATCGATCGTAGATCGGGCGGCTACATGCCTAGCCCGTTCGCGGCCTGCCTGCCCGCCTGCGGGTTCTGGCGTTGGCGTTCCCGTATCGCCCGCATTGCCGCCTCGTCCTGCGCCGCCATGCTCGGCCCTTTCGGCTCCGTGGTGCGACGGGGCTTGTTCGGATCGGGAAGCTTTCCGGCCGCTTTCAAGATCGCTTTCGATACCTCGGAAATGTCGTCGGACTTCCACGCCATGCCCTTGTTGGTGAAAGCCGGATCGGCGCGGAACGATCCATCGGGTAGCTTCTCCACGCCTCGGATCGGAAAGCTTGTGTTCATTGGATCGTCGCCGTCCTTCGGCTTCTTGATCCCGTGATAACGCAACTTGCCATCCGGCATGACTTCCACGCGGTCGCTCGGCATGTTCGTCATGCTGATGATGAGGAACTTGTTCGGCCCTGTCTGGATCGCCGCAACGGTCGTTTCCTTGAAGTGCGGAACGTCTGGGCGCGGGGAATGCACCTGTCCGTTGCCCTTCTGGATCGGGATATTTGCCCACTTCATGACCTTCTCAAGAGCCGCGAACGCCTCCTTGGCCTTGCCTCGGATCATAGCTTCCGCCTGTTCCGAAACCTCGGCGGGCGACAACCTGAAATCGCCTTTGGTCGGCTTCGCGCCGTCAAGCTTCGGCGTGGGGTCGAACTCGCCCGCTAGGATTTTGGAAGCGTTGCGGCTCTTGGCAATGAACTCGGCGCGTTCCCGCTCCTCGGCGGCGATCTCGTAGGGGGTCTTCTCGTAGTATCTCAACAGATTTGCGGCTGTCATGGCCTGTTCTCCTCCTCGGCCTCGTCATGAGGCTTCCACTGATTTTCTGTCGGCGGCTTGCAAGTCACAAATCGCCGGCGGCGTTCTCGTCCAGGACGAAAGCACTTCTCCCCCTACTTCCTCGATCCCGCTGCACTGTCAGTTGTCGGAATCGAGCGCGTAGCTCGGCGGGAAGATCCTGCCCGATCCGCTCGGCCGCAAAGCGGGCATAGGCGCGGTCGGCGGTTCTGCCGCTCTCCGCAAGCTGTTCGATCAGGTCGCGGCAAGCCTGCCTATAAAAGGGGGCGGCGATTTCGAGTGCGTCGGCCTCGGCCAACAGATCGGCCCGCCGCTGGCAATCTGCCAGTCGGCCGCGCTGCCATGTCGGCAAGTCCTTGTCGGCAAGGAAAGCGACGATCTCGGCAATCCTCGCGCTGATCGCGGGCGTCGGTGTGAACACATGCCGTAGGAACACGGTCGCAACCGTGCGGCCTCGCTTCGTCTCTTGTGGGGTCGGTCTGGTCTGCATATCGGCGGCTCCTCCTCAAGGCCGGATGCTGTCAGGGGGTAGGGGGAAAGGGCGGCTCCTCCTGCCGCCCTGTCGGGCCTCAAGCGGCCTTCTTCGGAAGGGAACGGATGCCCTTGGTTGCCGTCTTCACGGCCTCGACCTTGATGCGCTCGATCTCGGCGGTTGGCAGATAAAGAATGTAACCCGTGTCTGCGCCGGGGTATCGTCCAACCTTCTCGGCGTCGATGATGCGCCAGCCCTCCGCATAACGGCGGTAACGGATCAGCGAGCAGATCGCGGCGTTCCGATACTTCTTCGCGGCGGGGGCGGGGGTTACATAAACGAACTCGGCTCCGACGCGACGGGCCTTGGCAACGCCCTTCTTCGAAAGCATGTCTTCGCCGTAACTGGCTGCGTAGGAAGCAAGCGCGGGGTCGGCGGTGTGCGTGGTCGCCTTGCCGTTCACGGCGTTGATGTAGGCGGCTACCGCTTCCGCGTCGGTGATCTTGATGCCGTGGCGGGGCATAGTCGGGGTCTGGGTCTTGGTCATGGGGTTTCCTCCTCTGGATGCGAACGGGATGCCGTTCCATATCCCCCGGCCTCGAAAGGTGGGGGATGCGGAACCTCATCGGCCGTCAGTCGGCGGCGTTCGTGAGGGCGTCGGTGATCTCGCAAAGGTCGATGTTTTCGAGCGCGGTGTGTGCTTCCTCAAGGAAGGAAACAACCTCATCTGCGCGGTCGCCTTTCTCGCCATAGGCAAAGGCTTCCGGCATGTTGTCGCGATATTCCTGCTCTTCGTCGCGGGCGATCTCGATCAGTTCCATGACCTCGCAACGGATGCTGTCGATTGCCTCGATCTTCTCGATGATCTCTGCGATGTCTCTGCGGCGCTGTGCGTTCATTTCGGGTTCTCCGTAGCTGTTCCCTGTTGTTATCAAGCTGTTGTGTTTGCTTGACTAATTAAAGGATGCGCTACGGCCGAAAGTCGCACAACAACAAAGAAGTTGACGCTTGGAAACCGGAAGGAAAGCCGCTCGGAAACGCTCGGCATGTCCACGAAATTTTTTTCAAATCGTCGCTTGCGGGCATGAAAAAACCGCCGACGAACGGCGGTTCTGTCGGCGGTCATCGATCGTCGATCGGGAAGGGTATCGATCGACGATCGGTAAAGGAGGCTGTGCCTGGCTAACGGCTCGGGGTCGGCATGAGAACATCGCTCTGGTCGGCCTCGGCCTCGGCCTTGGCGGCGCGATACAGGGCGCGGCGTTCGGCCTCGTCCGTGAAGTCCAATCCGTGTTCCCGCATGAGGAAAAACGGGCTGTCGATCCGTAGCCTGTCCATGTTCTCCGTTCTCTTGACGATCTCGCGGGCGACGATGTGCGGGGGCTTCTGCAGTAACTCCCGCCATTCCTCGAACTGCGGTTGATTGCCCATGCGCCCGACGATCTCAAGGGCGGCGGCAACCAGCTCGGGCCGCTTCCTGATCTCGTCGGCTACGATCTCATGACGACGGCGTTTCGTGATCGCGTTCGCCTTGTCGGTCGTGCTGTGATAGCGGGGCGCGTCGGTCATAGTGTCGGCCGCCCGTGGAACTTGATGTTGTGTTCCTCGCGCCGCTCGATCCGCTCGAAACGATCAAGGATCATGGCACTGTCGCCGTCATGCTCGATCTTGTGGCCGTCGCGTTCAAGCTGCCTGATTGCCTGCGCCGCTTCCTCGATCTCCTCGGCAACAATCCATCGGCTTCCGTTCCGCCTGATCCCGGCTTGCTTGAATGCCTGCCGGATCGCCTGCGCGTCCGCTCCTGCGGCGGCAAGGTCGGTCGTGAAGGACAGGGCGGATTCGTCGTCGTCGCGCCATGTGAGGGTTATTCTCGCCATTGTTCTTCTCCTCTAGGGGTGTCTTGATATGGGGTGGCCTGACTACCGATAAGATCAAGACGGCTTGAACAGGTCGCCAGTCTCGAACTCGTCGGCGGTCGGAATATCCGGCTCCTGCATCGGGACCGGTTCGGCGTCAGCGGCGCGGCTCCTCGCGATCGCGGCCTCGGCCTTGTCATGCGCTTCAAGGGTGCCATCGGTCGGCTTGCCTGTGTTCTCAACCTCGAACTGCGTCAGAAGCCACGGGAACAGGTCTTCGGCCTTTTCCTCGCCCTGTGCTGTCCATCGGCTCCGGTCGGCCTGCCCGCGTTTGAAGCCGCTTTCCTTGAAGTGGCGGCGAATGGTCTGGTCGTCGGCTCCTCCCGGGAGTGCTGCCGAAAAAGAAATGCCGTGGGGTATGTCGTGCCAGTGAAGTGAAAGGGTGGTTGCCATGTCGGCGGCTCCTCGATTCAGGGGTAGGGGGAAGGGGGAAGAGTGACGGGGGAAGCCTCCTTCTCCCCTATCAACTCGAACTCGTCAGAAAGGAAAGCCGTAGCCGCTGCGCTTCTTCGCGGGTTCCGGCTTCGGTGTGTTGTTGCGGGCATCTGCGGCGGCGCGTCCTTCGGCAAGCATGGCGGCGCGGCGTTCCGCGTCCTCGCGCTCCCGCTTGCGGTTCTGGGCTTTCAAGTCGATCAACCAAGCGTCGAAATCGGCTTGTTCCTCGGCCGTCATCTGGGGCGCGGCCTTGCGATCGGCGCGGGTGGGTTCTGGGCAGTCCATCGCGGCGCGGAAGGCCACGGCCTCGGCGGTGAAAGCGTTGCGAATGCGCCCGCCCTCATGCCCGCTCTCCAGGTCGCTCATCACGTCGTCGGCGGCTCCTAGCCAGTACCAACCGCTTTCGGGTGTCCAGTCGGCAAGGATTTCCATTTCACCCTTGCGGACGCGAACGGCGGTGGCGTCGTTCCCAACCCTGACGGCTTCGCGGAACAGGCGTTCAATGGCTTTCTTCATGGGGTCGGCTCCTGCGATCTCGGGAAGGGGCGGGGAAGCCCTCGCGGCTCCCCTCGTGGCGGTCAGCTTTCAAAAGGGCCTTCAAAGGGGCAAGCCAGCCAACGCACGGAGTCCATAGCCTGTGTGATGGTGTCTTCGGCAAAAACGCGGCTGTCTCGCAACGGGTCGATGCTCCACCCGCGCTTGAGCGTAACGAAAACGCCGTTCCCATAGCCACGCTCATCATCGACGTATTCAACGCGGGGATGGTTCTGTAGCTGCTTCATAGATGCCATTTGGGTTCTCCTTGGCTGTTCCCGTTGATGTCAAGTTGTTGTATCTCCTTGACTATTCATATTGTCGCCTACGGCCGAAAGTAACGCAAGCACAAAGAAGTTGACGCTTAGAAATCGGAAGGAATAGCCGTCGCAAATGCTCGATTAGTCCACGAATTTTTCTTGAAAAAACTTCGTCCGGACGCGGCGGAAACGGCCGACAAACTGGAAGCCGTCGGCCGATAGACTTTTAGGCGGCGTTCAGGGCGGCGATCTTCTCGGAAAAATGCTTTCGGCGGGGTCGTTGTCCAGGTGGGGGCGGAAACTCTCCTGTTCGTCGGATCGCGTTGGCCGTCAGGACATGGGGGAGAATAATCGTCGTCAGCCAACGCCAATCGGGGCGGGCGTCTCCACGGCAAAACACGGTAGCCCATGCGCCGAAATCCTCGGCGGCTTCCTCGATCTCCTCGGCCGTCAAGCTGTCGAGATAGCGGGCAACCGCTCTGCTTGTCTCGTCATCCTCGCGGCGGCTCTTTCCTCGCACCGTCTGCGCGGCGATCTCGGCCGCGATCCCGTAAAGCTTTGGGGCGTTGTGAAAGGGCATAGTTCTCTGGAACATGGCCTGTTCTCCTCCTCGGTAGGAAATGGCGGGGCGGCTCCTCCTGCCGCCCCTGTGGTCGATCACGCGGCAAGTGCCTTGCGAACCTGCATCAAGTGCATGGCGGTAAACTCCGCGATCCGGTCGGCAATGCCCGCCGCCATCTCGTCCCGCTCCTCGGCGGTTTCCGCCGCGTTCATGAGGTAGGGCGCGGCCTCAAGGAACACGAAACCCTCAATCACTTTGCGGGGCTCAAGGCCGCATTCCTCGGCCTCGTTGGTGAGGTGGTTCCATGCGTCTTCTTCAAAGAAAGCGCGGAGGCTGTCGAACTCGGCCTTGCCTTGGTCGATCTGGAGGAGGGCGGCAAAGGCGCGGAACTTGGCAATTGCTGTGGTCATTTCGGGTTCTCCTTGGCTGTTCCCGTTGGTGTCAAGTTGTTGTTTCTCCTTGACTAAATATAGTATCGCCTACGGCCGAAAGTCGCACAACAAGAGATTTGTTTCTGAAATGTTGCTGGCGTGGAAACCCCTCGGAATGCCTCACGGGGTCAACAAACTTTTTCCAGGCTGTCGGCCGCTCGGGTATCGATCGACGATCGGTAAAGGGGCGCTCGGCCGCGCTCGGTATGGCGTCGGAAGTCAACAGAATGGCAAAGCGTCAGCGGCGGGCATCTGGGGGTTTTAGGGGCTTGCCCCTACTCTGAACGGCTCCGCGCAATAAAGCCGCCCTGTGCGGCATTTCTCGGCCTTGGCGGTGGTAATTCCGCCCTTCCCCCACTTCTTCCCCTATCTCCTCAATCGCGCCTCTAGGCGCGTCTTCCCCTCGATAACGGACAAAGAAAAACCCCCTGAAATCGGGGGTTCTCCATCTGCTCGATTCCGATCAGGCGAAAGCGGGTGCGCGGCTCCCGTTCGTCCTCGATCTGCGGGCCTCGGCCTGCCTGTCACGGGCGGCGGCGATCTCCGCGCTGTTCGGCCTCTGCCAGGCTGCGCCCTCGTCCGGCTCCCAACCTGTGACGGCTCCCGCTTTTGGGGTGCAACGGCCTGTCTCGCGGTCGTATGCTCCTGCAATGCGGGCTGATCCGCCTAGATCGCGGGCGTAGCGTTCAACAGCGGCGACGAACCGCCCTGCGGCGTTCCTGTCGGAAAGCATGGATGTCTGAAACAAGCCCGTGTCTCGGTCATAGACGAAAACACCGTTGCGCTTGGCAACCGTTTTCATGTCCTTGACGAACGCCTGCGCGTCCTCGTCGTCGCGCTCGGCGGCAAGCTTTTCGAACGGAACGCCTCCCTTATAAAGGCGGAAGCGTTCGTTCCGGCCGTCGCTGTAGTCGAACACCACTTCAAGCCGCATGTCCTCGGCTCTGGCGGCTGTCCGTAGCCTCTGGATCGCGTCGGCCTCGCTTGCCTCGCGTTCGTGCTGGCGGTCGCGTATGTGCCGCTCCTCGGCCCTCTGGGCGGCTCGAACGTCGGCGGGCGTCTCGCTCTTGAGGTCCGCGGTGGATGCGATCCTGCCCGCTCGGTAGGCTCCCGAAATCTCGACCGCAAAGCCCTGATCGCGGAAAGCGTCAACAAGCTTTCGCGGCTCCGTTCCGGCGATCTCCTGCGTCGTCAGGAAGGACTTAATAGGGGTCGGGTTGCCGGAAACGAAGTAGAAGCCTGCCCGCTGCGCCGTCGTGCGAATGGTCGCCTCGATCCTCGCGGCTTCCGGCGTGGCGGCGTCCGCGATCCGCTCGAAGGGGATGCCGTCGCAAGTGATCCGGCAACCGAAACGGCCGGGGCGTTTGTCGGCCGGATCGAACTCGACGGCGATGGTCTTTCCTGTCGTGAAGCTCATGGTTTCCCTCCCTCTGTGAGCATGGAAACCAAGCGTCGGCGGTCGGCTTGCAAGGCACAAAAAGAGAACCCCGCCGATGAAAGCGGGGCTAGTCAAAGGAACAACGCCAAAGAGCGGAAGAGAACGCGGGAAGCCGAAGGAGGTTTGAAGCAGGAAGAGCGAAAACCCAATCCCGCGCTCTCTCAATCATGGTGCTTGTCGGCGGAAAGCGGCGCAAGGGGAAATCGGCTCTCAAGCCCTTGCACCCTGTCGGGTGGATTTTCCGGGCGGTATGTAAACGACAAGAATGTGCCGATTACCGCAACGCGGGCAACGTAGCCGCTCGGGCAAGCGCGATAGCGGAAAATCCCGGCCTCGCGTGGCGACAAGGGTTGTCATGTCGAGATCATATTTCCAGTCGCAATTTCGGGCGGAAGAGCCGGAAAGCTCTCCGATACGCCCGCCCTTACAGACTGCGGATAGTTCCCAACCCGCATTCCACGCCTCGCCAATCGTCTCGATACCGCTCATGGGTGGCTAATATAGCCGCCCTCGATACGAGAACAAGACGAGAACATTTATCAGCACTGGTGAAATCACCACGGGATAAATCTGCCTTACCCTCGGTCTGTGCTTGCGCGGAAGCCCGCCATTTGGTTTCGTCGCGGGTGCATTGTTTGCTGATACGAGCGGCTTCCAAACCCGCTCACTGGTCGCGTCCAAAACGATCAGGTCAACGCGGCGAACCTTGAAGCGAAGTGGAAGGGAAACGATCTTCCAAAAGTCGATCCCCTTCCCTCGCGTCCCGGTCTCTGTAAAAGAGACATTTACAGTTCTGCCGCGTCATTGCCCCACTGGCAACGGGCAAAATGACTTTATCCAAAGTGGCGAACTGTGCGGCTCCGTGAAATGCGGGCCTAATTGACGGTCTTTCCGGCAACTCGGATCACAGAACGAAACACCTTGGAAACATCGGGCGGGTTCTCCCGACTGGTTTCCGGCTGACAGCGTGGGCATGGCATTCCGGCCGCGCCGCAACCGCAAAAGCCGTCGCCTGTCCACGGCTTCGCGGGGTGTTCCTCGCAAACCCATTTCGTTCCGTGGCAATGTGGGCAAGCGGTCATGGCGGCTCCTCGATCGGGAACGCTATTTTAAGCCGTCTCTGGTGCAATGCCAGTCATGACGAAACCGCCGCGCCCTCCTCGCCCTCGTCCGTTGCTCCGCGACGACGGCGGCGCGTTGCAGTCTCGGCCGATCAGGAAGCGCAACAAGGCGCAACCTGCGTTGCCATTCGATCCCCTGCCCGCTCGGGTCGAACCCGCGCTTGCGGAACTGCGGCACAAGCCGCCTGCGGGTGGAAATTGGGGATGGGAAATCAAATGGGATGGCTACCGCGTCCACGTCGTTGTTGCACCTGGCGGCGTCCAGGTGCTGACACGCGGCGGCTATGACTGGTCGAACCGCTTTCCCTCGATAGCGCAAGACGCCGCCCGCCTCGGGCCTGCTTCCATGATCTTGGACGGTGAGGCCGTCATGCTCGATGAACAAGGGCGTTCGGACTTCAACCTACTGCAAGGCTCCCTTGGGGCTGTAGGCAGAAGACAGGGAAAGGAAGTCTCGCCCGCGATCATGTATGCGTTCGATCTGCTCTATCTCGACGGCCACGATCTGCGGAACGTCGAATATCGGGCGCGGCGGCACTTGCTGGAAGATGCCTTGAGCGGTCATGAGGGCGCAATCAAGCTATCGGAAGAGATCGACCACGATCCCGCCGAACTGCTCGAACATGCCTGCCGTCTCGGTCTGGAAGGTATCATCGGGAAGAACAGGGAAAGCCGCTATCGATCCGGCCGAACTGGTGATTGGATCAAGCTTAAATGCGTTCAATCGGAAGGGTTCCTAGTCGTCGGCTATGAACCATCGATCGGCGGGCGCGGCGGCTTCTCCTCGCTCCTTCTCGCGGCCTACGACGGCGACGAGCTCCGATATGTCGGAAGCGTCGGAACGGGCTTCAAAGAACGCGCCGCCCGCGATCTGCGCGGCCTCATGGACAAGCTGACATGGAAGCGGAAAAGCCCGCCTGTGGCCTACGGCGGCAAGCGGAAAGTCGTCTGGCTGCAACCGACACTGATTGCCGAAATCGAGTTTCGGGCATGGACGGCGGATAGGAAGCTACGCCACGCCTCCTATAAAGGGTTGCGGGAACGGCAAGACAACGCGGAAGTGTTCCGGCTCGATCAGTAGCCAAGAACCCCGATAATGTCGGCTCCCTCGTAGCCGTCTGGCTCTATCGGCTCCGCGATCTTCTCCCCTGTTTCCTGACAGGAAAGGGTGCCGTCGTCTGCGACGGTCGCGGTGATCCCGTGGCGGCGCAACTCGGCCTGTGCCTCGGCAAGGCTGACGGTAGCGCAAAGGGCGTCGTGGTATCTCATCGGCTCCCGCGCTCCTCGATCTCGTAGCCAAGCGCGGCAAGGGCGGCGATCAGGTCGGCGGGCGATCCCTCGGACTGCCGGACCTCGCCCATGCCCTGCCAATGCTGACGGCTCCATGCGGACGTTACGGCCTCGAACGCGGCAAACTCCGCGTCGTCCATCTGGAACGGCTCGGGGAAGTGCGCAAATGCGATCTCCCGGCCGTCTGCGGCCTCGAACGGTCGCCATTCGATGACTAGGCGGCGGGAAAGAACACGGCTCATTCCTGTTCTCCCTGCTCGGCCTCGATCTGGGCAATCACGCGGGCGGCGATCTCATCTTGAGAAAGCCCTTCGGCCGCGCCCCGCTCGATGATGACGACAAGCGCGGGGTCGGTCGCCGCGCCCTCGATTCCGTTGTTCTCGATCATCTGCGCCATGCGGTAACGCTTGGCTTCGGCGGTGGTGTCGGTTTCCTTGAACATGCGTGGATCCTCGGAAGCGGGAAAAGACGGCCTAAGCCGCCTTCTCCTCCTCGATGTCGTTTGCGGCCTTGAGGGTGGGCGCGTGGTAAAGTTCCACCATTCGCGCCCCTGCGATCTTGTCGGCGCGGTCAATCAAAGCGATTGCCGCTTCCATGTCCTCGCGCAACTCGGCTGGAATGTCGTCGTTTGTCCTCGCCAGTGTGATCATGCTCCAAGCGATGCCCTGCAAGTCGGCAATCGCAAACCGCATCTGGCGGAGGTCGGAAACGGCGGTTGCGATCTGGTCGCGGGTCATGGTGGGGGCGGTCGTCTGGGTCTGGGTCATGCTATGCCTGCCTTACAACTTACAAGAAACTCATGGGGGATGGGTTAGGAGATAGGGAAAAGGATGGGTGAACGGCGCTAGAAAAAGCGCCAATTCCAATCCTCATCGATCGTTGCAGATATGCGGACGCTGAACCGCAATTCGGCCTCGTCCTTGCACTGCATGGCAACGCCTGCGATGTCGAAAGCCGACATGCTGCCGGGAATGGGTTCGCCCTCGCGGGCCTCGCAAGCGTCTTCGAATGCGGCCTGTGCGAACTCGGCGGCAAGCTTGCGGTTGTCTTCGGTCTGGTCGGTCATTTGGTCGGCTCCTGCTCGATCTGGGGGAAGGAAGCGGCCTAAGCCGCCTCCCTCATGTCGTCAGCGCCGTTTCCCAACTGCGCCCGCTCCCTGATCCAGTCCAAAGCCTTCTGCGCGTCGGCGGCGGCTTTGTAGAATGCGCGGTCGTCGTCTTTCAGAACCTTGATCCAAGAGGCGATATATTCGGGGTGGCGCAACTGCCCCTCAACTCCGAACTCCATGCAAAGGAACGCGGCGGAAAGCTCTGCAACAAGCTCCTCGTAGGCGTATGCCTGATCTCCGAACTTCTTGCCGAACGTGCGGTTAAGGCGGTCTGCGTGGCCCGTAGCGTGGCCGACTTCATGGAATGCCGTCGCCTTGTAGTGCGACAGGGTTTCGAACGCCTCGGGGGCGGGCATCGTCACCTTGTCCGTGACAGGCTGATAAAATGCGCGGTCGCCGCCATGTGCCAACTTCACGCCAACAACGTTGCAAAGGTCGAGAACGTCGGCCGGGATTTCGCTCGGCTTCGCCATACCCTCGATGTTGACTTCCAAGCCCTCGGTCTGGGCGATGTTGAAAACGGTGTAGCCCTTCAAAATGAACTGCTCATATTTGCCGTTCTCGTTGACCTTCGCGGCCTCCTCCTCGGTCTTCGGCTCCCGCTCGATCTTCGACATGAAATAGACGTGTTCGCCCTTCGCTCCCTTCACAACCTGACCGCCTGCGGCCTTGATCTGCTTGAACGTGGCAAACGCCGGAACGTCCCAACCGTTATCGATGCAAGCGCAGTAGAGCATCACGGTATTGATCCCGCGATAGGTCGTCTTCGTCGTGAAATTCATGGGCATAGAAGCAACAACCGCACCCTTGGACTTCCACGGCTTCACCCATGCGGCAACACCCTGTTCCAGGGCGGAAACGATCTTGTCGGTGATGAGCTTGTAAGGGGAAACAAAAGAGGTCGTCTTGGTCATTTCGAAAGGCTCCGTTTGTGTGTTCCGATGCCCCTATTAATAGTGCCCATTGGGCACCTTGTAAACGCTTTTGACCCTGCTTTTGCCTCGATCTTTCCGCCAATGGTTAACGGATTTGTTAATTCATTCAATGTTACATGATGCCCATTGACAACCTGCCCGACTTCCCCCCCTATCTCCTCGAAAGCCCCTATAAAGGGCGCAAGAACCGAAGGTGACGAACATGGAAATGCTGACGCTCAAGGAAGCCGCCGAACGGCTCGGGGTAATGCGCTACAACATCATGTATCTGATGGAGACAGGCGCAATCACGGCGTCAAAGGTGGAGCCATTCGAAGGCCAGTTCTGGCACGAAAAGACGGAGGTGCTGTTTACTGCAGAAGCCCTTGAGGAAGCCCGCGCCGAATTTGAAAGGCGGAAGTTCCTGCACGTTTTCGAGCAATTCGGCTATGTCGTCGAGCCGGACGCGAAGTTCGCTTTCGGGCCGGGATGGGAGCAAATCCTGCGGAACGCTCTCACGAAACTGACCGCGATCCCCGGCCCTCCAAAGGTGACAGGCGGCAAGGAGAAGTTCGGGGCGATGGTTCTCCACATCGACCACGACTGGACGCACAAGGACGAAATCAAGGCGATCCGTGACGCTTACAAGCTGTTCTCAACAGAGACGTGCGAGGAATGCGGGAGGCCGGGGCATTTGCGGAAGGGGCCGCACCTTTGGAAAACCACATGCGAGAAACACGCGCATCTAGTGGGCGAGTTGCCCGATAGCGGCCAATTCTAAGGCTCCGCGATGACAAAGAAAAAGGCGGCAATTAAGCCGCCTCTTTCATGCTCGATCCGCCGCATGGATCGCGTCGGGTTATAGAGTCGGCCGCGCTCCGATCAAGCCTGCTTGGCGGCATATTTCTCGCAAATGTAGTTGCCGATCAGCTCGAACATTTCGTCAGGATCGACCAACTCGCGCCGTCGAAGGTTGATAGCCAACTGCTCCACCTCGTCGGCCTGTTCCCCGCTTTCGCCGGAAAGCTCTCCCCACTTGTCAACCAGGTCGTCAAGCAAGACGCGCTCGGCCGTGATCCCGAACCCTGCCGCGATCTCACGAATGCGCTTCTCGGCCGCGCCCATAGGGTCGCCAAGCCGATAGATGCGTTTGCGCGTGACTGCCCATGTCGGCCGCTCCGTGGCCTCAAGATAGATGACAGGGGAAGAGTGGGCATAGGTGCCGTCTGCGATCTCGGGATGATTGCGGAAGTAGCCCCACAACTGGCCGTGCATCCACGGGCCGGACTCGATGACTTGCCAACGGTCGATAACGGGCGCGGCGGCAAGCTCTGCGGGCGTCGGAATGGTCGATGGAACGCGATCCTCGTATGTCATGCTAAACGTCTCCTGTTGCCCAATCCTCGCACCACGCGGGCATTGTGGCGCGTTCCTCGGGCGTCCTGTCGAGATAGCCGGAACATACCCGCCAACCCTCTGCATTCCGATAAGATGGATCGGCCCACGGGTCGGATTCTGGAATGACGGCCTGCACGGTAGCCGTGGCGGCAAGCAATAGCGCGGAAACGCCGACAAGCCGGATCATGGGGGCGGTGTCACTCATTGCCCTTCCACCCCTCGCACCATGACAGCAACCGCGTCTCGGCCTTGAACGTCTTTTCGAACCACCATGCCGATTGATAGCCGGGGCAGACGGTCGCCGCGATCTCGGCACGATACTCCGGCTTGTCGTAGCCTCGCGCTCTCATGTTCGATGCCTCGTTGGCCTGCCAAGAGCCAACAACCATAGGAACCAGCGTCGAGAGAAAGATATAGGAGCAGACCACAACGACGGTCGCCAAGCCTCCAAGAACGGTAACGATGATAAGGCCACCGACGACGCGGGGCGCAAAGAGCGTAGCCGCGAAACCGACCCCAACCCACTGCCACCACGACAGGGAAGGGATGAAGCTCAAGATATAATCCATATTTCAACCCTCCTGCGGGAAGCGGTCGCGGTAGTCCTCGCACCACCGCAACACTCGATAGCTCCATTGGCGATCAAACCAACTGGCGGCGTAATAGTCAGGGCAGACGGTCGGGAAAGCCTGTTCCATGCCCGCCTTACGGACGATAGCCACGCGGGCTTTTTCCGCCTGCAAGCGGGCGTAGTGCGTTGACCAGCTATCCCACGCCATGCCGAGAACGCCGGAATACCAACAGGCACCGAGAAAGCCGAGAACGGCCAACGCGGGCGGAACTTGACGTGTCGAACTCATTACAAAACACCTCCAAAAGTAGCCGCCCAGGTGACGGACTGGCCTCTATATAATAGTTGCCAATGTCCACTTATGTCAACTGATTTTGCTTGCTTTTCAGCCCTTTTCAAGGCCGCGGCTTTCTTCCCTATCGCCTGCCTTTTCGGGCATCCCTTGCCCGTCATCGATCGACGATCGATAAGGCTGCGCCTGGCGTAGCCCTGGAGAGCCGCCGGCGATCCCTCTCCTTGCGTGAACGACGGTGGGAGCAAGGGCAGACAATGAAGAACATCGGAGGTTTCAGCATAGCGGCGGCTTGCCGCGAAACCGGGAATTCTCGACGCGCCAAAGGGCGGAAAAAGGGTAGCCATAGGAGGTTCAGCATAGCGCCGCCACGCGGGAACCGGGACTGACTGCCCCCGCCCGTGCGCTCTATAGGATCGGCCTCGGCCGCGCCCTGCGGGCAACAAAAAGGGCGGCTCGAAAGCCACCCTGTCGGAACCTCTGGTGTCGGAAATAACCGACATTGAGGGGCATAAGGTCGGAAATAGCCGACTAGCGGCTGGCGTCCATCAAAAGAGCCTCGAACTCGGCACGGTCGGACGCGCTTGGTGCCTTGGCACTGACGACGGGGCGGGAACTTGCCCGCGCACCCTCGGCGTGATCTCGGGCCGCGATCTCGGATTCCGTCATTTCGGAACCGTCCGTGTTGTGGGTGCGGCAATATTCGCTTTGACGCGCTTCCCAACCCGTTCCGACGCACTCGCTCCGATAGCGTTCCTGCATAAATCGGGCCTGATGGGCGGTTGGCCCGCCGAAGAGCCATTCCCCGCCTCCGAAACAGAGGAACGAGAAAACGCAAAACGACATGATCGCGCCTGTCTTCGTGGTGGGGCTTGTAAGGGCTTCTGAAATGTCCTGCATGGTATCGGCTCCTTACTCGGCGGCTTTCAACATGGCATCGAACTCGGCGCGGCTGGCCGAACTGGTCGGCTTCGGCTTCGCCGCGATCTCGCCGCCTGCCAGTCGGTCGCGGTAGTCCTCGCACCAATAGAAGGGGCTTTCCTCCTTCAAGGTGTCGTTGGCAAAGTATCGGGGGCAAGCGTCCTGATAGGTCGCTTCCTGATACTGCTGTTCCCATTCGCTCTGCTTGGTCTGCGTCGGGTCGCCTGACACGAACCAATAGATGCCGCCTGCGGCGGCAACTACCGCGACAAGCTGAATGGGGTGGCCGAAATTGTCGCCCGCGCCAAGCGTCAAGAAACGCTGAATATCCATGATGGCGTTGCCCTCACAAATCGAGTTTCGGCTTTTTGGCGGGCTGTTGGATCGCGTCGGCCTTGTCGCCTGCGGCGTTCTCGAGATCGGTTTTCGTCTCGACAACGGCGGCGGCGGCTTCCGTCACGCTTGCGGTCATGGCGGAAGGATCGACGGCCGGGGCGGCTCCAAGAAGAGCCTCCTCCTCGGCGCGGCGCTTGGCTTCGGCAATCTCTGCCTGCCGCTCNTCCTCGGCCTTGCGCTGTGCGGCCTCGTATTCGGCGCGAACNCGCTCACGGGCGGCGATAGCGGCCTTGCGCTCCTCTTCCGCCNTAGCCACGCGGGCGGCTTCCTCGGCCTCTGCNCGGGCGCGGCGTTCGGCCCATTGCCGTTCGACCTCAAGGCGTTCCTGCTCAACGCGGGCAAGATATTCCTTCGTTCGGCACGGCTCCCCGTATTGCGAGAACTGGCGGATAGCGTCGGAACGCTTCATGC
>Ga0065721_10004136_pt1 | contig 40063 bp, 31 predicted proteins | sample Mesricmetagenome_FD_59108 | JGI IMG/M metagenome (GOLD analysis project Ga0065721, IMG submission 59108) | Mesophilic microbial community from rice straw/compost enrichment Sample: eDNA_1 v2 (version 2) | ecosystem: Engineered > Solid waste > Grass > Composting > Bioreactor | place: USA: Davis... | reverse complement strand
GAACGGCTCGAAATAGGGATCTGAATTGGAGCCGTCTCAACGGCCACAATTCCATCGCAGAGTCCTTCCATCTCTGAGCCAAAAATCTCCCTTATGTTAAGCGCTACCCTCGCATCGCGGATTGAAACTGAGATGAAGAATAGTCAGAGCTGCCAGCAGGAAATGTTCGAACAGCAAAAAATCCGCATCGCGGATTGAAACATCTTTGTAAGAGAGCCAAGCGCCTTTCTGATTTAGTTCGAACAGCAAAAAATCCGCATCGCGGATTGAAACATAGATAGCTCGAACAATCAATTCAATATCGTAAGGTGTTCGAACAGCAAAAAATCCGCATCGCGGATTGAAACATAGATAGCTCGAACAATCAATTCAATATCGTAAGGTGTTCGAACAGCAAAAAATCCGCATCGCGGATTGAAACCTACTTTGATGATCCTGAATTTGGGGAAATAGTCGGTTCGAACAGCAAAAAATCCGCATCGCGGATTGAAACAACCTTATGAGTGTTTAGAGTTCCCTGCATTACCGAAGTTCGAACAGCAAAAAATCCGCATCGCGGATTGAAACTTCGTCTTCTAACACTGATCGAATGATGGATTGGAGTTCGAACAGCAAAAAATCCGCATCGCGGATTGAAACTAGAAAATCCTTACTTACGACTTTATATGTTCTACGTTCGAACAGCAAAAAATCCGCATCGCGGATTGAAACTACAGACTTTCTAACTGATCTTGAAGGTTCAGGATCTGTTCGAACAGCAAAAAATCCGCATCGCGGATTGAAACTTTCAGTTCCTCGGCCTTATCGTGACTACCAACAAGGGTTCGAACAGCAAAAAATCCGCATCGCGGATTGAAACGATCCTATGGCTGACATAGTAGCTAGTCTCATTAAACAAGGGTTCGAACAGCAAAAAATCCGCATCGCGGATTGAAACAGCATAGCCGGGGTCTACAGCCAGAGCCGTATAGATAGTTCGAACAGCAAAAAATCCGCATCGCGGATTGAAACCTTGCTATTTCAGGATCGTTAGGATCTTTCTCAAGTCGTTCGAACAGCAAAAAATCCGCATCGCGGATTGAAACTTTGACTTTTACATAGCCGCGCTGTGTTAAAACAGGAGTTCGAACAGCAAAAAATCCGCATCGCGGATTGAAACTAATTCCGTATATCGACGTAGCCGTGCGTATCTAGGGTTCGAACAGCAAAAAATCCGCATCGCGGATTGAAACGGCTAACTTCTGGCTCAACAATAACCTTATCTCCCAAGGTTCGAACAGCAAAAAATCCGCATCGCGGATTGAAACTCTTTTTGTTTTAATTCCCTTCTCAATTCTTCTATTAGTTCGAACAGCAAAAAATCCGCATCGCGGATTGAAACGAATGCGGCTCAGCAATATTGCTGGAATGCAATCGATGTTCGAACAGCAAAAAATCCGCATCGCGGATTGAAACGATTGTTTGAAACCTTGATGATCCATTGGTTTAAAGTTCGAACAGCAAAAAATCCGCATCGCGGATTGAAACCAATCGGGCCTTGTGTTGAGACGATGCGGCAATACGTTCGAACAGCAAAAAATCCGCATCGCGGATTGAAACACCTTCGGCTTGCGCTCGTTTGCGCGCAAGCTCTCGAAGGTTCGAACAGCAAAAAATCCGCATCGCGGATTGAAACACTTTTAAGGCCACAAACGTCGCTGTCTCAATCGGCGTTCGAACAGCAAAAAATCCGCATCGCGGATTGAAACCACTTATTAACCTAAGTTACACATGCATAAACATACGTTCGAACAGCAAAAAATCCGCGTTGCGGATTGAAACGCCAAATACTGGGCGCGCATCGAGCACGAGGACGAGGCGTTCGAACAGCAAAAAATCCGCGTTGCGGATTGAAACGCTGCCATATGGCCGCTGATGTGATTGTATCGATGGAGGTTCGAACAGCAAAAAATCCGCGTTGGAGGGTAGCGCTTAACATAAGCGAAGCCCTCTCTTTTTTTGTGCCTCAAACGGCTCGTATTTCCCGCTCGGGCCTTGAACCGCTTGGTCTGTCACTGCGAGCGCCGTTTTCGTCGCACGAGCAATTTTCTCCACACGAGGCACAGAGGTTTTTTTGCAAATGGAAGGCCGTATCCTTCGACAAGCTCAAGGTACGGCTTTTCTTTTTCTGAGCTTGCCGAAGGGCAGGGTACGACCTACTGTTGTGAGGCACCCCCTCTCCTGCTTCGCGGGAGAGGGGGTCGGGGGGTGAGGGCCGACCGCCCGGATGGATGGAAAAGCCTCTGATAGCCGGAGGCGGACGCGCTAGAAGCCGAATGGGAGCTATGGACTTCGCCGCCTGATGATAGATCGCCAGGGGCGCGATAGCTATTATGCCGTACCCTTCATAAGGACAGGGTGCGGCTTTTTGGTGTTGCGAGCGTGGATGGCCGTACCCTTCGACAGGCTCAGGGTACAACTTTGACTATATGACTTTGAACGGTAAACTGTTCAGAAAAAGAAGGACTCACACTTCATTCCAAGTGTGAGTCCTTTGTTGTTTGGGGTATAGGTGTTATTCGTGTTTGCGAACGACGCCTTCCATGCCGCTCATCTCGATAACAGGCTCGCCGTTGCGATCAACCCAGACGCCGCAAGTGCCGCCGCCTTGGCTGACGTCGATCTCTAACAGGCTGCCATCCATGCGCACGACGGGCTGATAGAACTTAGCGACCTGCTGGGCCTCGCCTTGGATGTAGTGGCCGATCAGGGCGCGACGGAAGCGGTCTTCGGTAACGTTGGGGAAGCTGCCGTGGACCAGCGCGCCGTTGAAGAAGAGCACATCGCCCGGATTCATGATCACAGGGTGAACCGGGGTGCCTTCGGGCAGCGGCACGGTGACATCGGTGAAGCTCTGGGTGGTGTCAGCTTTTTCGGTGCAGAGGATAGGCCAGTCGTGGCTGCCGGGCACAACTTGCATACAACCGTTGGCCTCGTCGCAGTAGTCGAGCGCCATCCAAGCGGCCATGCAGGTGCCGGGCTGGGCACGCAGGTAGAAGTTGTCTTGGTGCAGGGCTTGGCCACGAGCTTTGGGTGGCTTGAAGTAGAGCATGGTCTGGACGGCGTAGGGTTCGCGCCCCAACAGGCCAGTCAAACATTCGTTGATGCGTTTGTCGATCAGCCACTTGAAGGAGGTTTCGTCCCAACGGTGCATCTGGATCATACGCGGATAGCGCTTGAGCGGGTCGTTGCTGGTGGTATCGACGCCGGCGAGATCGCCCGGATAGCGACCATGGCGGCGCAGATTCATGTAGTGATCGCGATAGAAGGTGACCTCCTCTTCGCTGAAGAGATTGCGAACCACGACATAGCCGTTCTGTTGATAGAAGTCTTTGTGTTCTTGGGTAAGCACCTATTCCTCCTCGAATATTGTGTTTGAGAGCGGCTGTTGAACGCACGACAAGAATTATGACTTGCTTAATGGGGGCATAATATGCTATACAATGCCACGACTTCTCTTGGTACGCTAGGGACGAACAACGCAGACTTTTGCACTTTTTACGCATATGGAAAACACAGCAGCTTGGCATCCTACACACTTTGACGTGCGTTTGAATACGCGCCCGACCTATTGGCACTGTGAGCCGGGTTGGGAATGGAAGTCGCCTCCATTGCAGGACCATTTGCTTTGGTATGTTATGGATGGCATCGGTACGCTGCGCCTCGATGCGCAACAGTGGGAGCTACGTAGCGGCTCTTGTTTTATCTTCGCGCCCGGCGATCAACCCTACTCCACGCAAGACCCTCAGCGACGCCTGGTTGTGTTTGGTATGCATTTCGAAGTGGTCGATAGCCTTAACCAGCCTGCTAAAGAGTGCAAGCAGTTCTATCCACCACGCGCCCATACGATTCGTGATACCGCTTTTATCGATCTGTTGGCGCAGCGTTGCGACACCAGTTATCGCCATAACGATGCGCTTGGCAAGCTACAGAGCCAAGTGTTGCTGCGCGCCATTCTGCTGCAGATCTGGCAAGAGACTTTGCACGCGCCGCCCACGCCGGTCGACCAAGTGCTCAGCGAGATCATCAACGATATTCGGCGCTCGCCGGGCCATCGCTGGAGCGTCAGCGAGCTGGCCCAGCGCGCTCACCTTTCGCACGCCCAGTTTGTGCGGCGCTTTCGGGCCTTGGCCGGCTGCTCGCCGGTGCATTTTATGATTCAGGCTCGGCTCGAACGAGCGCGCCAACTGATTTTAGAGACTGATATGTCGCTCAGCCAGATCGCCAACGCGCTTGGCTATGAAGACGTTTACTTCTTTAGCCGCCAGTATAAGCAGTACACAGGGATCGCTCCGAGCAGTTTGCGCCGCCACTGATACGATCTCTTATTGAGTGCTTGGGCTGCGCATTCGAGCGTTCCTCGTCTTCGGCGAGGGCTCCTCGATCGAAGCGAACCCGCCTTATCTGAGCGAGAGAGCCGGCTCGATAAGGCGGGTTTGTATTGAGAGGATTAGTTGTATAAGTGTAAGGAGCTGTAATGGCGAGGATTTTGCTCGATCTCCACGATATTTACAACAAGGGCGATAAGATTGACCAAGAGCTGCAGCGTGTGATGCAAGAGGCGATCGATAAACGCATCAGTACGGTCGAGATCATCCCTGGTAAGGGCAGCGGCCAACTGAAAAAGCGCGTTTTGCGCTTCCTCAACCAAGCTCATATCCGCCAGCTTTACCATCGCATCGAAAAGGACGAAAAGAATTTTGGGCGCATCTTTGTGCATTTTCGGCACTAACGCGAGCGAAAGGCGGATGCTTCGCTTGATGTGTGAAGTATCTGCTTTTCTTTGAGCGTGTTATGTAGCTATATGACTGTTAGAAGATAAATGTTTTCAAAGAGCATACACTAACGAGCTTAGTATCACAAAAAACCGTTTGCTTTCTTGAGATTGCTGCGGCAAGCTCTTTCCCTTCCATTCGTTCCTCACCGCGTCCGCCTACGGCTACCAACATCCCGCCCAACAAGCGAGGCCTGTAACTGTGTGGGCCGAAAGACCTCCCCAAAGCCGACGATTCAATGCGATCACGCTTCTGTTTTAACTTAAGGTGGCTCGATCGTTATAGAGTGAAGGCCTCCCTTACACACGGGAGGCCTTCGTTTGCGAGGTATCGTATGGCTATGTGACTTTAATCAATAAAATATTTTCATCAAACCAAAACAATCTAGACTGTTGCCGTCTGTTCGTTTGTGGTGTTAGTGTGTTGCTCGTTTTTGTGGCCCGTATGCGAGAAGCTCAGCGCGAGCGGGAGCAGCAAGATCCAGCTGAATTTGGCGATGTCGGCGTTCCAAAAGGCGATCGCAGCCATGCCGTCGCACGCGCCCGCCAGCTCGGTCTGTTATAGGTTTTTTTATTCTGGCGGATGAGCTTCTAGCTTCCATTCGGCTTCTAGCGCGTCCGCCTCCGGCTATCAACAGCTTGCTCACTACATTCGGGCGGTCGGCCCTCTCCCCCCGACCCCCTCTCCCGCGAAGCGGGAGAGGGGGTGCCTGACAACAGTAGGTCGTACCCTGCCCTTCGGCAAGCTCGGTACGCTGGCAGCACGCTGAGCGCGGAGCGCAGCGCTGGCAAGCAGCCTGTATGGGAGCTAGAAGACTTTTGTAGCCGAAGGCGGACGCGGTGAGGACCGCATGGGGGGCTAGCTGCCTCTCCGTCAGAGTCAGCAAACAAGCGCCATAAGCAGCCGTACCCTTCGACTAGTCTCGAAGGGTACGGCTTTTCATAACAAAAAAGGATCCCGCTCTGGGAGCGAGATCCTTTGCTTACGACAGGATGAACCGCTTACGAACTATACAGCAATGCCCGCTGCGTTATTTTCGCGGCGGGCATCAATAACATCGGGAATACGGTTCAGTTTGTCGAGAATCTGAGTGAGCTGATTAATGCTCTGAATAGTCAAACGAGTCACGAGAACGGTACGTCCGGTTTTACGAGTGGGAACCTGTTGCAGACTAGAGATATTGATGCCAGCATCGGCGATCGTGCTACTTACATCACGCCACAAACCTACTCGATCCCACGATTCGATCCGTATGGGAACTTCATACCCTTGCGGTGCATCGTCACCCCATGTCACATCGATCAGACGATTGCGGTCACGCTCGTTGATGATGGTACGACAGTCGGCACGATGAACGGTGATGCCTTTGCCGCGAGTGATATAGCCCACGATCGGCTCACCTTCCACAGGGTTACAACAACGCGCTAAGCGAGTCAGCACATTGTCGACACCGCGCACTTGGATACCAACCTTGCGCGACTTCTGGGGAGCCGAAGTGATGGTAGGAATGGCGTCTGGATCGGTTTGTGCTAGTTCCCGCTGGGCTACCTTCTGAGCAATGGTACGGGCGGTTACTTCGCCTACGCCGATCAGCTCAAAGACATCATCGATCGATTTTTCGCCGCAAATGTGGGCGATTTCATCGAACGACATGGAGATAGCCAAGCGCTTGAGCTCTTTCTCTAACAAGTCGCGTCCGGCTGCGATGTTTTCGGTGCGGGCGAGCTTGCGGAAGTAGCGTCGGATATGGTTGCGTGCGCTGGTGGTTTTAACAAAGTTGAGCCAGTCGCGGCTTGGGCCACGTGGCGATTTGCTGGTTAAAACTTGGACGATCTCGCCGTTTTGGAGCTGATAGTCCAGCTGAACCATTTTGTTGTTGATTTTGGCTCCGACCGAGCGATGGCCGACTTCGCTGTGAATGCGATACGCGAAGTCGATCGGGGTCGAGCCTTCGGGCAGGTCGATGATTTTGCCCTTGGGCGTAAAAACATAGACCTGCTCTTCCAGCATGTCGGTCTTGAGCGACTCGACGAATTCGCGTGCATCGGTGAGGTCGCGACGCCAATCGATGAGACCACGCAGCCAAGCGAGCTTGGCCTCGAAGCTGGTATCAACGCGCCCAAAGCCTTCTTTGTAGCGCCAGTGAGCTGCAATGCCATGCTCTGCGACTTCGTGCATCTCGTGGGTACGGATCTGCACCTCACAGGGAGTGCCGCCAGGAATCAGAACAGTCGTATGCAGCGACTTGTACATACTCTCCTTGGGCATCGCAATATAGTCGTCGAATTCACCTGGCACCGGCGGCCACATATTGTGGACGATACCAAGCACCTGGTAACATTCGGCTACTGTCGAAACGATCACGCGAACAGCGAGCTGGTCGTAGATCTCTTCGAGGCGTACACCCTTGCGCTCCATCTTGCGATGGATAGAGTAGATGTGTTTGGGTCGGCCGGTAATGTCGGCGCGAATGTTTTCTTTTTCGAGAGTCTGATTTAGGCGGGTGATCACCCGTTGCACAATCCGCTGACGTGCCTCACGACGCATAGCGAGCTGGCGAGCGATCTCGTGATATTTTTCGGGGTTGATAGCCTTGAAGGCTAGATCTTCGAGTTCCGACTTGATTTGCCAAATGCCCAGACGGTGAGCGAGCGGGGCGTAGATCTCTAGCGTTTCGCGAGCGACACGTTTCTGCTTCTCAGGCGGGGTTGCGCCTAAGGTGCGCATGTTGTGCAAGCGGTCGGCTAGTTTGATCAGTACCACGCGCGGGTCGTCGGCCATGGCAATGAACATTTTGCGGTAGGTACCAGCCTGCGCTTCTTCTTTGGTCTGCGCTTCGAGCACAGTCAGCTTGGTAACACCATCCACTAAATGCGCGATCTCTTGGCCGAAGTGCTGTTCGATCTGTTCGAGACTGATGCTGGTATCTTCGACCACATCGTGCAGCAACGCGGCAGCGATCGAACAGGCGTCGAGCCGCAAGTCGAGCATAATATTGGCGACTGCAACGGGATGAGCGATGTATGGCTCTCCGCTTTGACGCTTCTGCCCACTGTGGGCCACTTGTGCAACAGCAAATGCGCGTGCAACCAAGTCCCCGTCGGCATTGGGCTGATACCCGTGCAACCGTTCGACTATCTGCATTGCAGCAGGATCAGTTGACGGCTCTGTTGGCAAGGTGAGTGGTACAGCAGGCGATGCACTCCGCCGCGCAGTAGATGCGGGAGCGCGATACGTGTCGTTTGCGGGGTTGACAAAGCCACCCGCCGCGTGAGTTGCATCATCCATAATAGGAGACCATCCTTCCAACACGGCGGCGCGTTGGATAAAACACACACAACGAAGCTTGTTTGGTAGGATAGCATGTACGAAAAAGCTTGTCAAGAAATCCTCTAAGGGCCTGTTTTAGCATATAAAACTCACCATGCTTCTATTTATAAGAGGATAAGATGATATTTAGCTGCTTGGAGAGAAGCAAATATCTCCCTCTTATGAGTTAGAACGTAACAACATAACGTTTTGGGTCAGTTGCTGTACAATACGTCGCACGGTTCTGATTTCTATTTGGAGTGTAAATGTATGTTTGCCACGCGCTTGACGCGCCTTAACCCCGGTATGCGCGGTGCCCTCTACTATCTTGTCTATTGGGGCACAGGCGGCTTATATATGCCCTTTGTCAATGTTCACTTTCGTCACCTGGGTTTTAGTGGCAGTCAGATCAGCATGCTTTCGGTGCTCTTTCCGATCGCAGCCCTGTTGGTAGCGCCTCCGCTCACCTCGCTAGCAGATCGGCGCACTTGGCGGGTACGCATGCTGACCCTCAGCTTGGTGATTGTCGGCTTTGTATTGGTTTCGCTCGCCTTTCCTACCCAGTTTTGGCCTGCGCTGCTGCTGATGGCTGCGCTTGCTGCGTCGCGTTGTTTGGTGGCCCCGATCGGCGACAGTCTTGTGTTGCGTATGGCAGCTCGTCATAATGTCGCCTATGGGAAGTTACGCCTGTGGGGTTCGTTCAGCTTCGCTTTGATCGCGATGATCTTCGGTGCGGTTTGGGAACAGATCGGCTTCGCCCCGATGTTTATTATCGCGGGCCTGCTCTGTTTGCCAACCGCCTTTACGGCTTCGCTTTTGGAAGAGGTGCCGACCCCGCCACGCCAAGCCAGCGAGCCTGTATCGATCAATTGGATCTGGCGAGATTTCGGTTTGATGACGATATTGACCGCTAGCTTTCTGATCGGCGGCGCACTCAATATGGCGGTCAACTTCGAAGGCGTCTATATGGATGTGTTGGGTGGCAGCGAGGTGTATGTTGGCTTAATTTTTGCGATCTCGGCCTTTAGCGAGATGCCAGCCATGTTTTTGGGCGAAACGCTGGTGCGTCGACTGGGCAGCACTCAAACGCTGCTGCTTTCGTATGGGCTGATGTTTGTGGGCTACCTCGGCTATACCTTTGCGACCGCGCCTTGGATGCTGCTGGTCTTAGCGATCTTTAAAGGTATGGGTTTCGGTCTCTACTTTACCAGCACAGTGCGCCTGCTGGACGCACGGGTCTCTCCTGCGCAAGCGGCCACCATTCAAGGTGTGATGAACGCCACCTCGGGCGGCTTGGCTCCCTTGATCGCTGGTCCGATCAGCGGCCTGATCTTTGACGGCCTCGGCCCACACACCCTTTATTTAACCGCTACTATTTTGATCGCGATCGCGGCTGCGGTCTTGCTCAGCGGCTCGTGGCGCAGCCAGCGCCAACAGAGCAGCTAGTTAAGGGATAAAACCTACATTCTCGTAGCGCGGCAAACAGCAAAGGCGGGAACCTGTTGTGTGATACCAAATTGGATGTCTCTCTTTCTTTTTAGCCTTCGGCAGAGTGGAACTTGTTTCTTGTTGTTGTGTGCGATTTCGCGCTACAGCGCGAAATCGCACACAACTCTTTTTGAATCGGTGTATTGAGGCGGCCTCTCGGCACACAGCTAGGACAGTGTGCTTACGGGCGAGCTGTTGGTAGCCGAAGGCGGACGCGGTAAGGAGCTTCGTTGGGGCAGAGACCAAGCCGCCAGAGTGCTAAAGAGATCAAATGGATTCGGTATGAAATGTCGCACAACAAACGATAGTTGAGTTTCATGCTGTCGAAGGCCAAAAAGAAATAACGTGGTCGGATCTGCTATGATTGCAGTTTATGAGGGAAACGCGCCGTATGAGGTGCTGTTATGGTATACTGCATGCGGCAAAAGTCCTTTAGCTTGTATAAGGAGAACGCATCGTGGAATATGCTCTCTATGTTGCCCAAATCATTCTGTGTATCCTGTTGATGGTGCTGGTTGCTCTGCAGTCTCGCAGCACCGGTATGCAAAATCGTGACAGCAGCTCGGTTTATCGAACAAAGCGTGGTCTTGAAAAGACGCTCCACCAGACAACTATTGTGGTAGCTGTGCTCTTCTTGTTACTCGCCCTTATCACCAGTCTGCCGATCTTCGGCGCTGCAGTCTAAAGTTTCATGGCTCGACGTATTCGCTGGCAGATCGTTATCGCTCTTGTAAGCGCATTGGTGATTGCGGGCTTGCTCGGCTCGCTCGCTCTATCAACTGCTTCGATCGCGCGCCCCGTGGCGGGTGGCGATTATGTTGAAGGTATCATCGGTGCGCCTCCTAGTCGCATCAATCCGCTGCTCGACGATCAACAGAGCAATCCAACTGGTTACGATCTGGCGACATTGATCTTTGATGGTCTGACTCGGATCGGGGCCGACGGTATGCCAGAGCCTGCCTTGGCACGTAGCTGGTCGATCGACGAAACGGGCACGGTCTATACATTTCAGATCCGAAACGATGCGAAGTGGCACGATGGCAGCCAAGTGACCGCCGACGATGTGATTTTCACTATTCGTTCGATTCAAAGCCGCGATTTTGTGGGCGATAGTTCGCTTGCTGGCTTGTGGCGCGCGGTCCTGGTCGATAAAATCGACGATTTCACCATTCGTTGCACGTTAAATGCGCCTTACGCTCCCTTCTTGAGCGCTGCTCGCTTGCCTATCTTACCGGCCCATCTGTTGCAAGATGTGCCGTTGAGCGAATGGGCAACAATGGATTTCAATCGTGCTCCGATTGGAAGCGGGCCTTATCGTCTTAAAGAGCTGAGCGAACGTAGCGCCTTGTTAGAAGCGAACTCTGACTACTACGCTCAGCGGCCGCTGATCGATACGCTTGAATTGCGCTTCTTTACGTCGCCAGAGACGGCGCTTTCGGCGCTCGATCGAGCCGAGATCCAAGGTCTAGGCTATAGTCCTCTGCAGGTTTTGCGCGGTATCCGTTTGCCTGCTACAACGCTCGCCTACGCATTGCCTATGGATGGCTACACCACCTTAACCTTCAATTTGCGCAACGAAAAGTTGCAAGATGAAGTGTTACGGCGCGCACTCGCTCAGGGACTTGACAAAAATGCGATTATCGAGCAAAATCTAGCAGGTCAAGCACAGCGTCTCGATACACCGATCCTTCCGGGTTGGTGGGCCTACGATCCGCAAGCTCGCTGGTATGCATTCGATCCGAATGCAGCGCTTCGGGCGCTTACGGAGCTAGGCTATACAGATGCCGATGGATCGAACCAATTGGCATTGACGTTGATTACCGATAGCGCGAACGATCACATTGAAGTCGCCCAAGCGATTGCCGCTCAATGGGGCGAGATCGGGGTCGCGGTAACGGTCGAACAACTTGATGCAGCGGGTTTGCGCACACGTTTGCGCGAACACGACTTCGAGGTTGCGATCCACAGCTTCAGTGGTTTGGGTCCAGATCCCGATATCTTCGAACTCTGGCACTCGACCCAAGCTGATCTCGGCTTAAACTACGCCGGTTTACAAGATGACGCGCTCGATCGATTGATCGAGGCGGGGCGTATAGAAAACGACTTGGTATTGCGAGCCGATGAATACCACGCTTTCCAGCGGCGCTGGATCGAATTGGTACCGGCTATCACGCTCTATCAGCCGCTCTATGTATACGCTGCGACTCCTAAACTCGGCGGTTTAGGTTTTACAAACACCCAGTTGGCTAGCAGCGCACTGATCTTCGGACAGTCCGACCGCTATCGCAATGTGAATCGCTGGTTCATCAATAGTTCCCGCGAGATCCAAGGCGACCTACGCCAACAACCATAGCAGAATATCAAATCGGAGTTTCGAGCCGAACAAGCTAAAAACTCCGATTTGACAAAAAGAAGGGTGCCTGCTATAATATCGGACGTGTGAGGGACAAGTAAATAAAAATAAATAAACAAGTCCTAAACAAAGAGCCGTGGTGGCGGAATTGGCAGACGCGCTACTTTGAGGGGGTAGTGGGGGCAACCCCGTGTGGGTTCAAGTCCCACTCACGGCACCAAACTGAGAACTCGGTAGGAACAAATCCTACCGAGTTTTTTATTCTTTACAAGCAGAGAAGTGTAAAACCTTTTTTCAAAAAGATCTTTTAAACACGAGGTGGGACATGTCGCTTATTGCTTGGGCGACGCTTGTGATCGCTACGGCGACCTATGCAGGAATCGCCGTCGGACGTTGGCCATGGTTGCGTGTTGATCGTACGACCCTCACTCTGATCGGTGCAGCCATGTTGTTGGCTTGTGGTGCGCTGACGCTCGAAGAAGCTTATGTCGCCCTCGATCTCGATACCATCTTGCTGCTCTTCAGCATGATGATTTTGAACGCTTATCTTTACCTCTCGGGCTTTTTTGCGCTGGTGAGCAATCGCACCTTACGCTTGGCCAAAAGCCCACGCCTCTTGTTAGCGCTATTGATTTGCGCCTCGGCGATTTTGTCGGCGCTCTTTCTGAACGATACGGTTGTCTTGATGCTTTCGCCGATCGTCTTAGACATCACCATGAAGCTCAAGCGCAACCCCATCCCCTATCTGATCGCACTCGCCACCTCTGCAAATATCGGTTCGGTCGCCACCATCACCGGCAACCCCCAGAATATGATCGTCGGCACGGCCTCAAAGATCAGCTATATCGACTTCACGCTTGCGCTGCTGCCGATCGCCCTGGTCGGCATGCTGATCTGCTGGCTTGTGATCGTGCTGCTCTATCCGAAAGAGTTTCGCAACGAGACGATCGCTGTGCCCGATGTAAGCCGCTCGCGCCCGATTTTGCCACTGATGTATAAAAGCATCGCAGTAACTTTAGTAATGTTGGTGCTCTTTCTGTTGGGCGTTCCGGTGGCGTTGGCCTCTTTTTTGGCGGCCGCTGCGCTGCTCTTCACCCGCCGTCTTAAACCCAAGCGCGTTTTGAATCTGGTCGACTGGCCGATTCTGGTCTTCTTCGCGGCCTTATTTGTGGTGACGGCCAGCCTCGAGACGACCGGAATCACCGAGGTGCTCTTTCACTATCTCTCGCCGATCGCGGCGCAGGGCTTGGTCAGCTTCGGCCTGATCACAGCGGTGATCTCGAACTTGATCAGCAATGTGCCCGCCGTGTTACTGTTACAGACCTTGATCCCGGGCTTTGCCAACCCGAATCAGGCTTGGCTGATGTTGGCGGCGGCTTCGACTTTGGCGGGCAACTTCACTCTGCTCGGCTCGGTCGCTAATTTGATCGTGGCCGAGATCGCCGGGCGTTGGGGTGTACATTTGCGCTTTGGCGACTACTTCAAGGCTGGCGTGCCGATCACGATCTCGACCTTGATCGTGGCCTTTATCTGGCTTTCGCTTTAGGAAGACCACACGAGGCAGCTTTTTTTAATTCATCACACGAGGCACCTTTTTTAATTTACCACACGAGGCACGGAGACACAGAGTCTTTGAAGAGATTGGTTCAGCTGCTTGCGGGAGAGGGGGGTCGGGGGAGAGGGCCTCATTGCTTTTTACCACACGAGGCACGGAGACACAGAGGGATTTTTGCAAATGGAGCGCCGTACCCTTCGGCAGGCAGTTCCTGTAGTTCAACAAGCTTGGTTGGTGAGCTTGTCGAAGGGCAAGGTACAGTTTTTGTGGGCAGAGTATGGCTTGTGGGGCGCTGTTGTCAGGCACCCCCTCTCCCGCTTCGCGGGAGAGGGGGTCGGGGGGTGAGGGCGAAGCGCCCGAATGTAGTGAGCAAGCTGTTGATAGCCGGAGGCGGACGCGCTAGCAGTCGAATGGGAGGTTAAAGGTCTCTCCGCTAACTACATTGAGCAAGAAGATCGTACCCTTCGACAAGCTCAGGGTACGATCTTCTATTCTGGTGAAGTTTATGAGCGAACCATGCGCTCTAGGGCTTGGGCGAGTTGCTCGATCTCTTCTTCGCTGTTGTAGTAGTGAACTGAGGCGCGAACCACGCTGCTGAGCTGGCGCTCCTCCATATCGAGGCGGGTCGAAGCGACCGTCGAATGGCTGACGTTGATGTGCTCGGCGGCTAAGCGCTGTTTGATCTCTGGCGGTTCGATGCCGTCGATGGTGAAGGTTACGATGCCGCACTGCTGGGCGCCGATGTCGCGCAGCCTAAGCCCAGGGATCTCGCGCAGGCGGCTGCGCAGCAGGCTGGCAAGCTGCTGAATGCGCTTCCAGATCACGTCCATGCCCCACTCAAGGGCGTAGTCGACCGCCGCGCCCATGCCCCACTTGCCCGCAAAGTTGCACTCCCAGTTCTCGAAGCGACGGGCGTCGCCACGGATCTCGATCCGATCACGGCTGACCCAAGTGGCGGCGTGGTTGTCGAGCAAGGGCGGCTCGAGCCGCTCGATCCAAGCGCGGCGTACATACAAAAAGCCCATACCGCGCGGCCCGCGTAGGAATTTGCGACTGGTTCCCGAAAGCATATCGCAGCCGATCGCCTCGACATCGATCGGCATTTGGCCGACGCTTTGGCAGGCATCGAGCAGGAAGGGAACGCCCGCCGCGCGAGTCAGGGCGCCCACGCCCGCCGCCGGATTGACCAAGCCGCCGTTGGTGGGAATGTGGGTGATCGCCACCAGTTTGACCCGCTCGTCGAGCATGTTTCCCAGCGCTTTGAGATCGAGCTGGCCGTGTTCGTCGTTGGGGATCACCTCGATCACGGCCCCCGTGCGCTTAGACACCTGCAGATAGGCGATGTAGTTGCTGCCGTACTCGGCTTTGGCGGTCAGAATACGGTCGCCAGGCTTGAAGTCGAAGGCGTAGAAGGCCATATCCCAAGCGCGGGTCGCGTTTTCGATAAAGGCGATCTCGTCGGGGTGAGCGTTGAGCAGGCGGGCCACGCTTTGATAGACGCCCCGTTCGAGCCGCTCGCTATGTTTGTTGGCGGTCTCGTAGCCGCCGTAAAGTGCCTCTTCTTGAAGGTAGCCCATCACCGCGTCGAGCACAGGCTGGGGCATCAGCGCGGCGCCCGCGTTGTTGAAGTGAATAACCGTGTTTGTACCAGGGGTTTCGCGTCGAGCGCGCGCGAGATCGATCGTCATAAAAACTTCCTTATGCTAGCTGAAGGCTGTCGCCATCGTTGGGTATGAGCAGACGTTCCGCTGCGATTCCGGCTGCATCGGCGGCGGCCCGCAGCTCGGCGCGGCTGATGGTGGCATGATCAACCGCCTCCATGTGGGTGGCGACGATGGTCGCTTTGGGCAGGCGCTGAGCCACAGCGATGGTCTGCTCGGCATCCATCACGATCAACTGGCGTTGGCCTGCGCTATCGGGCCAGCGCGCCCCACACGAGTGGGTGATCACGACATCGGGTTGGACATTGTCGAGAATGCGCTCGACCTCGTTGTAGAGCACGCTATCGCCGACCCAATAGACGGTCGGCTCGTTGGGCGCGCGCAAGATGAAGCCCGAGACCTTGCCCATCAAGGTGCCGACCTCGCCCAGGCCGTGGCTGCCGCCCGTGCGCGTGATCCGAATGCTCTGCCAATCGCGCTCACTCTCAAGCACTTCGATCTGTTTGAAGCCTTGTTCGGCGATGCGCTCTTGATCGCCCGGTTGGCAGATCAGAGGCAGATCTTTGGGCAGCGGATCGACGGCGTCGAAGTGGTCTCGGTGCAGGTGTGAAACGATGATCAGATCGAGGCCAGCGACGATCTCTTCGATCGGCAAGGGCAAACCAACGGTCGGGTTGGGCGACTTGCCGGTGAACGACGGCCGAGCGTGCTGTTGTGCTAGGTCGGGGTCGATCAAGATGCACTTGCCGGCGTAGTTGAGTTTAATCAATGCGTTGCGGATCAGTTGGAGCTGCATGCGATCTCCTAAATTAGTTTGACGAGCTGCTTGCCAAGGTTCGCGCCCTTCAGCATGCCGATAAAGGCCTTGGGCGCGTTCTCTAGGCCTTCGGCGATCGTTTCGTGGTAGCGGATCTGTCCGCTCAGCACGCCCTCGCTCAGCTCGGCTAGGGCCTTGGGCCAGAGCGGCAGATGGTCGCCGACGATAAAGCCCTGCAGCTTGATGCGCTTGCTGAGCAACTGGCCCAAGTTGCGGAAGCCGTAGGGCTCTTTAGCGTTGTATTGTGAGATCTGCCCGCAGAGCGCGATGCGCCCGAAGGTGTTGAGCTGCGAGACGACCGTCTCTAGGATCTCGCCTCCGACGTTTTCAAAGTAGACATCGACGCCGTTGGGAGCAGCGGTGCTCAGTTGTCCGGCGAGGTCGCCCGCCTTGTAGTCGAGGCAGGCATCGAAGCCGAGCTCGTTGACAACGAAGGCACACTTCTCTGGCCCGCCCGCGATACCGATCGCACGACAGCCATGCTTTTTGGCCAGCTGGCCGACCACGCTGCCGACCGCGCCCGCCGCCGCCGAGACCACAACCGTCTCGCCCGGCTTAGCCACGCCGATCTCGAACAGGCCGACCCAAGCCGTCACACCCGGCATGCCGACCACACCCAGCGCCGTCGAGATCGGCAGACGACTGGCATCAACCTTACGCAGATCGTCGCCTTTGCTTAGCCCATACTCGCGCCAGCCGAGCCTCCCAGCCACGAACTCGCCCACGGCGTAGTCGGGGTGCTGGGAAGCGACCACTTCGCCGACAACCTCGCCGACCATCACTTCGCCGATCTCGACCGAGGCAGCGTAGCTTTTGGTGGCGTTCATACGGCCGCGCATGTAGGGATCGAGTGAGAGATAGTGGGCTCGAACCAGCACTTCGCCGGCTGACGGTGTAGGGATCGGCTCCTCTTCAAGCCGAAAATCGTCTTCTTGCACCCAGCCGCTCGGGCGTTTCGCCAAGACTATTTTGCGATAGGTCATGGAACTCTCCTTTGCACTATGATCGAGTTAGTTCGTGTACAATCAGCTTGCACGAAGCCAATGATGGAAAGAGGAGCCTGCGATGAAGCTTGGGATGGGACTCTACCGTTCGATGTTCAAACCGGAATATGTGCGTTTCGCACGGCAAGCTGGAGCGACCCACATTGTAGCCCATATGCCGGGACAGTTCGAGCAAAAGGGCTCGACCGCCGACAAAGGGTCGCAAGGTTTTGGAATCGATAACCCGGGCGATCCGATCTGGACCTATCAGGGCTTGCGCAACCTGAAGGCCATGATCAACGACGAAGGCTTGGAGCTGGAAGCGCTGGAAAACTTTGCGCCCCAGCATTGGTACGACATTCTGCTCGACGGCCCGCGCCGTGCCGAACAGCTCGAACACCTCAAGGCGATCATTCGCACCATGGGCGAGGTCGGCATCCCGATTATGGGCTATAACTTCAGCATTGCGGGCGTTTGGGGGCGGGTCGAAGGCCCCTTCGCGCGCGGTGGCGCCCGCTCGGTCGGCTTCGAAAACCCCGAACAGCCTCCGATTCCCAACGGCATGGTCTGGAATATGGTGATCGACCCCGAAGTTTACGACGCCGAAAACCCCAAAGGCACGATCGCTCCTGTCTCCTCCGACGAGATGTGGCGGCGTTTGGAGGCCTTTTTGGAAGAGATGCTGCCGGTCGCCGAAGAGGCTGGCGTGCGCCTCGCTCTGCACCCCGACGATCCGCCCATGCCGACCCTGCGCGGGATCGGACGTTTGGTGCACACCAGCGACGGCTACAGCCGACTACTTGACATAAGTAATAGTCCGGCCAATACCATGGAGTTCTGCATCGGCACCCTTTCCGAGATCCCCAACGCCGACATCTACGATATGGTCGAGCGCTACAGCGCCACCGGACGGATCGCCTACGTCCACTTCCGCAATGTGCGCGGCAAGGTGCCCTACTACTACGAGACCTTCATCGACGAGGGCGACACCGATATGATCCGCGTTCTGCGCATTTTACGCGATAATGGCTTCAACGGCGTTTTGATCCCCGATCACACCCCACTGATGGAATGCGACGCCCCTTGGCACGCTGGTATCGCCTACGCCCTCGGCTATATGAAAGCCGCCATCCGCCTTGTGCAAGAGGAGCGCCGCTAGCGAATTGCTCATGATCGTTGGCTGAGCCTGTCGAAGCCAACGATCTGCCATTTTTCTTCGGGCGGAGAGGCGTCTAGCGAACATTCGACTTCTAGCGCGTCCGCCTTCGGCTATCAGATGGAAGCTCCCGCCCTCATCCCCAGCCCTTCTCCCGCACCTGTACATTAGCCACAAATCGACATACGCTCAGCGTTATCGGCCCTCACCCCCCGCCCCCCTCTCCCGCACTGCGGGCGAGGGGGTGAATAATGTACGTCTTTGAGCCAAATTGCTATCAATGCTAGCTGTCTCGGGTCGCGCTGAAAAGAACTCAGTGCTAGCCACCTTGAGCCGCGCTGAAGATAGCCGCCTCTTTGTTGGGCGGGATGTTTTGTAGCCGCAGGCGGACGCGGTGAGGAATGCATGGGCGCGCGAGACGTCGCCGCCTCAGACTGCTAGGACCGTTTGAGCGTTTTGCGCGCTAGGTCGAGAAATGCCTGCAAGGTCGCTCCAGTGCGCCGTTTGGCGTGCCAGACCAACTGGCTGCTCATATCGAGCGATGGCCCCTGCCACGGCAGAATGGCTAGTTCGCGGCTGCGCAGCTCGCGCGTAATGGTGACTTTGGGCAGCACAGCCAGGCCCATGCCCGCCATCACACACTGCTTGATCGCTTCGACGCTGCTGAACTCGATCGTTTCGCGCGGATTGGCTCCCGCCTCTTGCAGAGCTTGCTCGAACACGACGCGATAGGGGCAGCCCGCCTCGGTCTGTAGCATAAGCTCGCCGTCTATATCGTGCGGGCTGACCACGCTGGCACGCGTGAGGGCGTGATCGGGCGGCGCAACCACGACCACCTCTTCTACTGCCATCACCTCCACATTCAAACCTAGGCTGGGGCGCGGCTGCTCAAGGGTCAGCGCGACGTCGATGGTGCCGTTGCTGACGTGCTGGCGTAGCTCGTTGCTGGGCAAGGGTCGGAAGACAACCTGCACTTGGGGCAGCTCGTTGCGGATACGGCGCAGCAGGGTGGGTAGGCGGTGGGCGCAGAGCGTCTCGGGGGCGCTGATCAGCACCTCGCCCGAGACTTTGTCGCTGACTGCGTCGCGCGCTTCGGCGGCTAGCGCTAGCATCTGGTCGGCATATTTGAGCAGACGTCGGCCCGATTCGGTCAACTGGATCTGGCGTCCCAATCGGTCAAAGAGCACGACGCCAAGCTCTTCTTCAAGCGCCTGAATATGCGCTGTGACGTTCGATTGAACGTAACCGAGGCGCTCGGCGGCTCGGGTGAAGCTGCCGGTTTGGGCGATACTCTGGAAAGTAGCGAGTTGACGAAGTTCCATAATCCTATCACTTTTTTTAATGCATATCAATCAATTCTATTCACTGTACATGATTATAGTGCCATGATATACTGAAGATGTAGATAAACGATTGTACTTCTGCCATTTCAAATGGCATACACTATAGAAGGTTGAGGCAACCATGGATACCAATACTATCTTTGGCGTAGAACGCAACCGGATGCCACATATGCCGCTCGACACCGAGATCCACTGGAGCTGGGATAACCCGCTCAACCTCATTCCGCTGGGAATGCTCGTTCTCTGGGCGATCGGCCTGCTGGGGCTTTTTGTCTAAATCTGTCACTGTTTCGACTCCGCCTCCCTTGGTTTTCAAGGGAGGCTTTTTTTATGTGTGTGGCTTTTTTCGCATCCGATAGGCTGATAACTTGGCTATAATAGGGCCAAATCGGTATGGAATTGTAGACGGCCAGTAGTATTGGCCGATAAAAGGAACCTCATGAGTCAAAGAGTCCCGCTTTCAGTGCTTGACCTTTCGCTCGTACGCAAAGGGGCAAGCTCGACTGAAGCACTTCTTGAAACAACTGAACTCGCTCGTCAGGCCGAGCGGCTTGGTTATACACGCTTCTGGGTGGCAGAACATCACAATATGTCGACGGTTGCTAGCACCAGTCCGCCAGTCTTGATGGCCCATATCGCGAGCGTTACCTCGCGTATCCGGGTCGGTTCGGGCGGTGTGATGCTGCCCAATCACGCCTCGTTGGCGGTTGCAGAACAGTTCGCTATGCTCGAAGCGCTGCACCCCCATCGCATCGATTTGGGCATAGGACGCGCGCCCGGCACCACACCAGCGGTGGCTGCTGCTCTGCGCCGCTCGCCCAACATGCTGGGTGCAGAAGACTTCCCTAGCCAATTGATCGAGCTGATGGGCTTGCTGGGCGATCCACGCGTCAATAGCGATCGTATTCCACGCATTATTCCTACGCCCAAAGCGACATCGTGGCCGAGCATCATCTTGCTCGGTTCGAGCGACTACAGCGCTCAATTCTCGGCGGAGCTGGGCTTGCCCTTCGCCTTCGCCCACCACTTCGATACGGGCGGCACGCTGACCGCGCTCGATCTCTATCGCAGCGGCTTCAAGCCTTCGCATGTGCTCGACGAGCCATATGCGATCGTTACCGCTTCGGTGTTGGTAGCAGACACTGAAGAGGAGGCCTTCTACCAGGCCGCGCCCGGTATGTTGATGAGCTACGCTATCCGCACAGGCCGCCTAGTCGAGCTGATCTCGCCGGAAGAGGCCATGAATCACCCTGATCTCGAAGCGGCCAAGAGCCTGCCGAGCAATCGCATCTACGGCACGCCCGAGCAGGTCTTAGCTCGACTGGAGGATCTGCAACGCCAGACCCAAGCCAACGAGCTGATGATTTCGAATATGACGTACGGCTTGGAGGCGCGTGTACACTCGCTCGAGCTGTTAGCCAAAGTTTGGAACAGCTAAACCATACTTTACATAATTACATACAAAGGAGACTTCCTCAAATCAATGAGGAAGTCTCCTTTTTTGCTATTCATACCGCATCAGCTTGATTTGTATAGCCTGCTGGCGGCCTAGTCTCTTACCCAAGCAAGGCTTTAACCGCGTCCGCCTACGGCTACCAACATCCTGCCCGCCGCAACAGACGTTTATCTGTGTAGCGAAGCCACCCCCACAATAGAACGGGATCTTTCGGATACCTAAGCGTGAACTAACAGCTCTTGTTGTTGAGCGACTGCGCGACGCGCTATGGGCTGGCTGGGCGCTGTTAGGCGAATGTAACTGAAGGCCTCGGCCTGTTGGCAGTTCAGCCCTTGCGAGCGAGCGCTATAGGCCAACTGATCACCGTGCCACAGCACCTCGCTGACAGCATCCCAACCTTCTTCGATCTGGCTTTGATGCGCTTGTAAGGCCGCGAGCTTACGCTCAAGCGCCTTCTCAGAGAGCGGCATCCAGAAGCTGGGTGTAGCTGTTTCAAACAGAAAAACTTGGTTGACGTCGTGCGGCTCTAAGCCCTCTTGCAGCAAGATTGGGGCGGCCAAGCGAGTATTGGCAAGCGGCATAACGGCCCCCAAGGTGCTGGCGCCCACTGCAATATGGTCGGGGTGGTTGATGCCCATAGCGTGGTAGTGACGCTGCGGGTCGAAGGTGACGGCCGTGTCAGGGCGCACTTGGCGGATCACCCGCGCGATGGCGATGCGCAGCTCCAACGAGGCATCAAAGCCTGCATCGGGATAGCCAAGGAAATGTACCGACGAAACGCCAAGCAGATCGGCGGCGCGGCGTTGTTCCAAGCGGCGACGTTCGGCCAGAGCTTGGGGCGAGCATTCAGGATCGCGACTGCCGCCAGCGCCATCGGTAACGAGCAGATAGTGGACTTCGCTGCCTGTTTGAATCCACGTGGCCAGCGTGCCGCCTGCATAGAATTCGATATCGTCAGGGTGTGCGGCTACAACCAGCACACGCGAAGGAGTTGTTTGATAGAAGAGTGCAGACATAGTGCTATCTTTCGTACAGAGTTTTCCGATCAACCTGCGAGCATTATAGCACAATTTTGATAATCTTGATTAAGTATCTTGTAGTATTTTGGTATGAATTTCACGTCATATAGTTAAGAATTTAAGCTGCGAAGCTTCGTCTATACCCTGCATAAGTATGGTATGATGATATTTGTAGCTTCCCATTTGACAATGTTGTTCGGAAGATGAGAGCAGCTTGAAGCGATCTGCTGCTTCAAGCCCGTATCCACAAGGGGACAAGACTATGACTGTCACTCAAGAACGCTATCGCCAGGGGATGAGTTACGACGCTTACAAAGCTCAGATGACCCGCAACGCCGATCGTTTCGCGGCCAACGAGCAGGCAGTGGTGTTGAGCCCAGATGACGTTGCCTTCTTTGCGAGCCTGACGCCGCCGCTCTACACCTTAGTGATCGCTGAGGATTGGTGTGGCGATGTGATCGCCAATCTACCGATTTTGGGGCGTTTGGCAGAAGCGAGTGGAACGATCGATATTCGGGTCTTTCTGCGCGACCAAAATCTCGATCTGATCGATCAATATCTCAAAGAGGGAAAGTTCCGCTCTATTCCGGTCTTTGTCTTTTTTGATCACAACTTCCGTGAGCTAGGCCATTGGATCGAGCGCCCCACTAGTTGGACTCAGAAACTCAACGATTTTCGCAACGAGCTGTTTCAGCGCGAGCCGGCGCTTAAAGACTTCAGCCCCGATACATCGCCCGCTCAGTTGCCTGAAGAAGCGCGGAACGTTCTTTCCCAAGCCAGGGCGACCTTCCGAACCGAAAACCAAGCCTTCGCCAACCAAGCAGTGGTGAGCGAGATTCGCGCGATTATCGAAGCCAGCTTAGCAAGTAAGGAGCGCAGTGCATGAGCCGTCCCGTCAAAGTTAGCATCACGTATTGCGCCTCGTGTGGTTACGAACCTCAAGCGCTGTCACTTACCGCAGCCCTCTTGAATACTTTCACCTACGATCTCTCCTCGGTCGAGCTGATCCCTTGGGAAGATGGTTCCTTCGATGTGGTGATCAACGGCGACCTTGTCCATTCGATGTACCGCGAAGGCGGTTTCCCCGAAAACGAAACGATCATCCAAGCGGTGCGCGAGCGCCTAGCAGATTAACGAGCGTTAGGTATGGTGAGATGAGCTTTAGGCCATCTCACCATAGATACTAATAAGCTGTGTTTTTTTGACTATATGACCTAAGAAAATAAAATGTTTTCAAACTTTACAAAATCTTGAAATGATGATTTGACCAGTGGGCGCTGGGCTAACTGAGGGAGGATGCTCTGATTCAGCTCTCGGATTAAGTCCAATAAGGAATCGTTCTGGCTGGGGAAGGGGTGCAGCTCGCAGATGCTTTCATCGAAGGAGCTGGGATCAGCAATAGTGCAGAGCTGCCGCGCAAGTTGAGAGGAGAGAGAAGAATCGGCCTTGAGAGGGATAAAATGGCTTAACCATTTGTCTTGAGAGTTGCTAGAATATGTTAGGATTGTTCGGTGGGCCTCCTGCCCATCGTTTTGTTTAAACAGCTTTCCAAAGGGCGCAGTGTGGGCTGTGCGCTGGCTGATCGGCTTATCGCTTACGATTTGGATGCGTCTCGCTTGCCAAGCGCTTCCATCGAGTTCAAGCACGCTGCTAGCGCGCCGAGCGAAGGACAAGCTCTCAGCTTCCTTTGCTATGATCGCTATACGTATGCGGCCACTCGATAGATCGTCTATGCGTTTGAGATCTTCGAAAAAGCTGTCTTCTTGCTCGGAGCTTGGTAGACGCACGATCGCTCCTAGATCGATGCGGTCGGTCACATTGCACAAAAGCTGCAAGGCACGTAGCAGACTCTGCGCTTGATTCAGGTACTCTTCGGGGTAGGTGTGCAACCAAATCGTGCTCCATCCGTATATTTCTAGTGCAAGGGCGAGTTGTTCGATCTGCTCATATGAACGAATCTGGCGTTTTGTATCTCTCTCTAAAGGAACAGCAAGCGAGAATCGCATAATAATCTCCTCACTCTATGGTGGATTTCATTTCTCGATAAGGTATCACCCCGATTCTTACTATATTTAAGTTAGATTGTCAATAATTTAGTGTGAGCCACAATGGCTTAAAGGATAGAAAGGTAGATGCCCATGTCACAGCGTATGCCCGGACGAGGATTTAATCCAGCAACCCTCGGACGAACATCGTTGATCCTTATTCTTATATTGGTGCTTGTTGTCGCTGCCGCCTCTACAACCAAAATCGTGCAGGTCGATGAAGGTGAGCGAGGTATTGTCGTCACCCAGGGTGCAATTGAAGGAATTCAAGGCCCCGGTCTGTTCTTCCGACCGTTTGCGTTTTTTACCGAGGTAAAGATCGTTGATGTCAAGCGTCAGTCGCGTCAGATCACCCAAAACGTCGCCAGCAGCGATAAGCAGCTCTACGATGTAAGCGTTCAAGTCGACTACAGCCGCAAGAGCGATCCTGAATCGCTTAAGTTGCAGTATGCAACGATCGGTGTCGACGATACACAATTGCACAGCTTCCTTGATGGCTTTATTAACGATGCCCTTAAGAGCGCGAGCACGCGCTTTACACTCGACCAAGTGCTCTCTGATCGCGGCGCCTTTACTCAAAGCATTACTCAGCTTTTGCGCACGGGTGTCGATGGTCAGCCTAGCCCGATCGATCAGCTCCATATCAAGTTGGAAGCTGTGAAGGTGCTGGATATCGAAGTGGGTGAGGCTTACGCCAAGCTTTTGGCCGAAAAGGCTAACCTTGAGGTCCAGATCGAGACCGAAGAGAAACGCCGCCAGCAGATCGAAGCTCAGCAGGCTAACAACCTCTTCCAAGCCGAACAGGAAGCGCGTGTGAGGCTGACGACCGAGAAGGGTCTGACCGCAGCAGCACTGGAAGCTGCTAACCGCGATGCCCAAGTGCGCGCGATCGAAGGCCGCTACTGGCGTGAGAACCCTGAGCTGTTTGAACTGCGCAAGCGTGAGCTGCAAGTTCAGATGCTGCAGAGCGGTAATATCTGGTTTATCGACCCCAATACCAACTTGACACTGCTTTTGAACCAGACAACCGGTGATTCGCCGATTGTGGTGCCGCCGTCGAATAATCCGGCGCCGACAACACCGCCGACCACTCCGCCGGTTGAGCCCGAGCAGCCAAGCGCACCCTAAACTAAATAGCTAACAAAACAAAAAAGCGTCTCAGCATTCAACTGAGACGCTTTTTTGATGTGCCTGCGTTTGGTATAAACGTTGGTTTACCAACCGCGCAAGTACTGCTTGGGAGCTGGGATAGGCTGCTTAAGCTGCTTGGCGGCGTGTTGTGGCCAGAAGGGGTTGCGCAACAGTTCACGGGCCAGCAGCACCAGATCAGCTCGACCGTTGCGAATAATCTCGTCGGCGTGGGTCGGCTCGGTGATCAAGCCTACGGCGGCGGTGGGGATGTCGGCCTCGCGGCGAATGGCTTCGGCGAAGGGTACTTGATAGCCCGGGCCGATCGGGATCTCAGCGCGCGCTACGTTGCCACCGCTCGAACAGTCGATCAGGTCGACGCCCTCTTGCTTGAGGCGACGCGCCAGCTCGATCGACTGCTCTAGATCCCAGCCGCCTTCAGTCCAATCGCTGGCTGAGAAGCGTCCGGTGAGCGGCAGACGCTCGGGCCAAACCTCGCGAATGGCGCGCGCTACCTCAACGTACAGCCGAATGCGATTTTCGAAGCTGCCACCATAGGCATCGTTGCGCTTGTTAGAGAGCGGCGAGAGGAAGTTGTGCAGCAGGTAGCCGTGAGCGCCGTGGATCTCGATCCAACGGAAACCTGCTTCATAGCTGCGTCGGGCACCCTCCTTGAAAGCAGTCACGATCTCTTGAATCTCGCCCACGCTTAGCTCGTGGGGTGTACGGTAGCCCTCAGCAAAGGCGATCGCGCTGGGGCCGACCGGCTCCCAGCCTCCCTGCTCGTCGCTCAGGGGATGTCCACCGTCCCAAGGGCGCGCGGTACCTGCTTTACGCCCGGCGTGCGCAATCTGAATGCCGGGCACGGCGCCCTGCTGCTCGATAAAGCGATTGATGCGGGCGAAACCTTCGATATGCTCGTCAGACCAGATCCCAAGGTCGTTGGGCGAGATCCGGCCGCGTGGTTCGACGGCGGTCGCTTCGTAGATAACAAGGCCAGCCCCACCGTTAGCGTAGGAACCAAGGTGAACCATGTGCCAGTCGTTGACAAAACCATTCTCGGCACTATATTGGCACATCGGCGAAACACCAATGCGATTGCGAAGGGTTACATCGCGTAAGGTAAAGCTCTCAAAAAGGTGTGGCATACGGAAGATCTTCTCCTCGATCTTTTCGATTGATACAATACACCCCTAGGGTATATCTCTGGGTTGTTTGTATTGTACTCAAGATCAGTATTGATGTCAATCCTAATTAGATTTGTAAAAATTTACTGGAATCTTTCAAATCTATTTGACTCTCGGCCCTTCCTGTCCTATGCTAGATCTGTTCCTAAGTTTCTTAATTGAATAGCGTAAGATAGTGGGAGGTTGAGGTGTCGATCCAAACAACGAGTGACACACGTTTGCTCGATGCGGCGGTTGAGGCGGCCCGTTGGATCCGTTCAAGCGAACAGCGCACGCCATATGGCTTGGTTTGGCAGCCTGATCCTGATCAACCTGAGCGAACTGCTACGGTGACGGCTCCGCCTACGATCTATAGCGGCAATGCAGGAGTGGTGCTCTTTTTTCTAGAGCTAGCCCAAGCCACAGGCGAGCAAAACTACCTAGAGGCGGCACGTTTAGGCGCTGATCATATCATCGCAACCTGGCGCGAGGTGCTCGATTACGAGTTCTTTTTGGATGTGCGCTACGACTTCAACCACGGTCTAGCGGGCACGGCCTTTGTGTTAGCCCATGTGTGGCGGGCGAGCGGCGATCAGCGCTATCGCGATGTTGCCCTTGAGATCAGCGAATACATTGTTGAAGCTGCGCAGCCCGAGGGCGATGGTTTGCGTTGGATCGGCGCTTCTTCGGCGGCCCTAGGCGACGGAGCGACTGTGCTCTATCTCTTGTGGGCGGCCAAGGAATTCGATGAGCCGCGCTTCCGTGAGGTGGCGGCCCGAGCAGGCCGACTGATCCTTAGCCAAGCCGAGCCTGATCCACGTGGCGGATGGCGCTGGATCGCCTACCCAATGGAACGTATCGGGGCGCCCAATACCTACATGCCCAACTTTGAGTTCGGTACTTCGGGTGTGGCACTGGTGATGGCGCGCCTGTATGCCGAGACAGGCGAAAGCGCTTTTTTGGAAGCCGCCAAGCAGGGCGCAGCCCACATTCAAGCTTTGGCAACTGTGCGTAACGATGCGGCGCTGCTGTTTCATCGCGAACCCGATATGACTGACCTCTTCTATCTTGGTTATTGTGGCGGGCCAGTTGGCACAGCGCGGATCTTTTATGAACTTTATCGCTTGACAGGCGAGCAGGAGTACCGCGAATGGCTCGAGCGTTTTGCGCGCGGAATCACGACGAGCGGCGTGCCCGAGAAGCAGACGCCCGGTCTGTGGAATGTGGTCTGCCAGTGTTGTGGCACGGCGGGGATCGCCGACTTCTTTACGAGTTTGGGAGTGGCGCTTGAGAAACCAGAGTATCTGACTTATGCACGCCGTGTGGCCGAGCAGACCTTGAGCCGCGCCACGAATCTCGATGGCAAGGGCCTGCGCTGGTATCAAGCGTGGACACGAGTCAAGCCTTGGGAGGTGAACGCCGAGACGGGCTATATGATCGGAGCCGCCGGAGTGGGAAGCGCCTTTTTGCACCTTTATTCGGCGGAACAGCAGCAGTATCGCGCTATCCTCTTCCCCGATAACCCCTTTCCTGAGCGCTATCCCGCTTGATACCAAATCCGCTCAAAAACGTACCTTCTTTGCAATGGGGAAAGAAAAGAGTCGGGTTCCGCTCTGCCGAAGACTAAAAAGTAAGTGATCTAACGGATTTGGTATAAGTTGTGGGGAGGACGCTAGGCTAGGAGGGATACCACCCTCTTTTGATGGGCGGGATGTTGATAGCCGTAGGCGGACGCGGTAAGGATCGAATGGAAGGATGAGACCTAACCGCTGTAGTGAAATAGCAAGGGAAGAGATTGGTTTGTCTCTTCCCTTGTGGATGTTGTATCACTCACCGAGCGAGCGCTCTGTTTGCTCTCCAGCGAGATAAATATCGTGTAGGCCTCTGGCGGTTTCGCGAAACATCTCGACCAGTTCGGGCGGCTCTAAGACAGTGCAGACATGGCCGTAGCGCAACAATACTTGGCGGGTCTGCCATAGGTTGGTGACGGTCGCGGTAACGGTGGCGCTGCCATCGGAGTGGTAGTCGAAGACCGTCTCGGGGAAGTAGCTGGCCACATCGCGCCGTCGGGCGACCTCTTTGCTAAGCTTGTATTTGATGCGATACTTTTGCAGCCCGACCCGTTCGGCTGGTAGCTTGTTGGGAAGCATCCTGATACTGTCCGCTACGATGCGATCGAGCCGAAACTCTTGGACGGGCGACAGATTGCGCGTTTTGGGCAGCGCATGGCTGGGTGTCACTGAGACGCGGTTGGCATCTAGGTAGATGTGCCCTTCCGGACGAATCAGAATGCCATAGGGCTGAACGCGGTAATGAGCCGGCTCGTCGCTGTTTAGTCCGGTATAATCGAACTCAAGCTCTTGGCGCTGGCGAATCGCCCGCCGTATCTTATCGATCACGCTTGGCTCGGGCGGGCTATGCGACTGTCCCTGCGTTTTGATCAGGACCGATGAGCGGTCGAGCAGTGCGTCGCGGCGCGAGGGTGGCAGCAGCCGAATGATCTGATCGGCGAAGATGCTGAGGTTGATCGAGCCGGGCAGCAGTTTACCAAGCTGCTCGATGATCTTCAAAGCGTCGAGCACTGTGTCAGAGAGGTCGAGCAGGGCGAGCTCGCCAAGGTCTTGCAGTTCGTACACACCCTCTTTGCGCTTGAAGACGATCTGACAGTTATACTCCTCTTTGAGCTTATCGAGATCGTGCTTAAAGGCGGCTTCTTGAGCCTCGGGATAGGCTTCTTCGCCTAGCTCCATGCGCACAGCCTTGATGAGGTCGTCGCGGCTGCGTGCATGGCGCAGAAGGAGGCGCACAATCGTCATTCGCCGTCGGTAGGTATGCCAAGAACTTCGTTTTGCGCCGCCTGGTCGTCGTGTCATCTCGCTCTCCATGGGCTAACTATCACTCTTTTGTGTAAGTTGAACGTAGTACGATATAAGGACCGTATAGGCCTCGATCGGTGAGCAACAACACCGCAAGTGGGGCGCGCTTTCGAGAATAAGCTCTTCAAGCTTGCTTCCGTCGAGGTTCCAGCCGAGTAGTTCGTTGGTTGATTGAACCAATGGGAACCAGTTTTCAATCAGGCGAATGCGCTCTTCTGGGCTGATGCGTTTCTTTAGCGGTATACGGCTTGCACTCATAGATAGCTCCTCTAGGGACTACTGCAGCGCAATAAAGAAACGATCGGCTTTGCTCAGGCTAAAGAGCGGCTCAAAGATCAGCACCAAGCCTGTCTCTCCCTCTGCAACTTCCAAAACCTCCCATCCTTCGATCGAACCGCCGGGGAAGAGTGTGCCATCGAACTGCGGATCTGGGGCCACTGCGAAGGGTTGTTCATAGATTACACCCTTTTCGCCCGTTATTTTCAACAGCGTGCCGTTCACCAAGGCCAGTTCATCAGGATTGCTGCTCGCCAGCGAGCGCGCGCGCAGGCGTACAAGGACATACTCTTTGCCAGCCTCTGGTTCCTCGTTGAACGGGTTGGCCTCCATTACGCGCGCGAGAGCTTCTTCTCCTCGCAAGGCTTCGAGTATGCTCACTTCCCAGTTTCTGCCTACTATGGTCTCGCCCAATTTGGCGGGCGCCTCTTTGCTCTTGCCACTATCGGTTGACATAACGTCTTTAAGGCTGGCATCTGGACTGAGCGATGCGCCCTCGTTGAGAGCCACAAAGTAGGGCACTGCGTTGAGACTTAGGCTCTGTTGAACGCGCAGCATCAGATTATCCTCGTCGGCTGCGATGCGATAGGCTTTCTGACCTACCGCTTTGCCTCCTTTAAAGAGCTGACCTTCGAGGCTCTGCTCGGGCACCAGCATGGCTGAGCCGTAGAGAATGTTTTTGCTGCCGGTTAAGCGCAAGTCAAGACCTATAATAGGCGACTGCGCTTCTTCAGAGTCACCAGTGTATTCCACCTCTAGATCGACCAAGACATAACTTGTACCCTCGGCGGGGGCTTCATTAAATTGATTGGCTGCCAAAATTGCGGCGGCCGCCTCTTCGCCCTGCTTATAGCCTGTGACGCTTACCTTCCAGTCTTCTAGTTCGACCGTGCTGCCCAACGGCAAGGGATTGCTGCGGCTTAGACCTGGCTCGGCGAGCTCCGGCTCGCTGCTTGCTTCTGCTTCCTGCTCTGTCTGTTCTTGTTCCGTCTTCTGCTCTGGTCGCTGGCTACTGCTAGAGCTGCTTCCACTGTTTGTCGCTCTGCTAGCGGAAGAACCGCCACAAGCCATTACCATCGCTGCCAAAAAGAGTACAAGTGGCCAAATCAACCAACGTTTTGAAGAGAGCTGCATGATGTTTCTCCTACATTATCAATGAACAGTTCTCTTCACACTATATGTACCAATTGATCCACAAATGTGCTCGTCTTTTGGTAAAAAAGCTAAAAATTCAGGAGAAATCAGAGGTTTTTCCTAGAAAGTTGACATAATACTTGTCTCTTTTTGCCTTTTCGGCGTCTACCCTTCTTCCCAGAAATAGACTCCAACCGCGTCCGCCTACGGCTACCAGATGAGCAGCTCTCCATTCGTGTAATTGGCTTCCTCGACCTCCTAGCTAGCGCGATGCTATACAACGTATTCTGTGCTTCTGAGGCTGCTATTCCGACACATAACTCCTAAACTTAACATAAATATAAACCCGTTCGAAATATTGGTCGAGCACAGCGCAGCGTTGCAATCAAGCGACGATCCGCTCTGAGACACAATGTCGCAGCGTTGCAAACACAAAGAAGATCGATGCGGCAACGCTGTCGATGCAATACGCGCGTTTCTTGCCATTCCTTCTATCTCCTCCCAGACCGCAAGAATTTCTTAATGCATCATTACATACCTTATGTTGCATTAAAACATAGTCCAATTTGAGCCTTTGTGAGGGAGAGCTGGCGTTGACCGAGCCTGTTGAAGTCAATGCTCTATAAGCACTTTTTGTCTGTTTCGGTACTAATACAGATAGAAGGTTATCGCGGACTGTGAGAGCAGAGAATAAGTATGGACAGTCTCGAGAGTATTGACCAACTGCGCAGGCAGCTCGCTGAAGCTGAAGAACGCTACAAGCAATTATGTCAACAAGAGAATGTCTCACCCCAAGCGTTGCTAGCACTTAAGCGCGAGATCGCCGATTACAAAGCTATCTTGGCTGATATTGATAGTTCGTCGAACATACAACGCGAGCATACAATGAAGATCGATGCTCCCACCGAGATGGCGGTGGCAGGCGATGTACATGCTCCTATCAATCTACAATCCGGCGGGACGCGCTATGAATCGGGTAGCCAACACTTTGGCGATAATGTTCAGGGCGATAAATATGTCTATTTAACAACCGAACAAAGGATCGAAATCGACTCTGAGGCTGCCAAACGCTACTTGGCAGAAATGCCAACCGATCAGCTTTTAGAGCGCGATATAGAGAATATCCCCGCTTGGTCACGTATTCCATCTTTACCGCAGAGCCACTTTGTAGGTCGTGAGCGTGACCTACTCAAACTGGCTGAGCAGCTTAAACAGGGCGGTTTAAGCGTGGTAACCACTGGAATGGGAGGAATCGGCAAAAGCACCTTGGCTAGCGAGTTCGCCTATCGTTATGGTAAATACTTCTTAGGAGGAGTTTTTTGGATTTCATTTGCTAATCGTCAAAACATTGATAGTGAAATCGTTGACTGTGGATATACCTTACAACTGTTTCAAGAACGCGAAAAGCTAAATCAACAAGAACAAATAAGAAGAGTTTATCTGGAGTTGCGAAAACCTATCCCTCGCCTTTTGATCTTTGATAACTGGGATGGTTTTAATACACAGGAAACCGAACAGCTTTTAGAGAAATATGTACCTAAGGTTGGAGCTTGTCGTGTCTTGATTACTAGCCGTAATAGTCAATGGGCCAGCGATCTACCGATTCATCCACCTTTAGCTTTAGGACTTTTGGAAAGAGCCGAGAGTATTCAGCTGTTGCAAAGCTTCCGGCCTGATTTAAGTCAAACTGAAGCCGATGAGATCGCTGAAGAGCTAGGCGATCTACCTCTAGCTCTGGGCTTAGCAGGGCGCTATTTAGAACGTTATCGCAATGAAGCTTTTGGTAAAGTCGCTAGCTATCTTGAAAATCTACGTACTAAACAACTAGAACATCCTTCACTAAATAAGGTCGAACGCAGCCTACAAGTAACTTTTGATACCAGCTTTCAACGTTTGGATAGTGCAGATCCCATTGATAGTATGGCGCTGGCTCTACTGGCACGAGCAAGCTATTTCGCCCCTAATGAAACGATTCAAACAGAGTTATTAAAGCAAACTTTAGGCGAGTATGATCAAGAGGATGAAGATCAAGCCCTGCTAAGAGCAGATGCACTTAATCGTTTATTAGAGCTTGGCTTTCTAGAACAGATAGAACAAGCTGGAGTTCGTATTCATCGTTTAATTTCTACTTATGTCAAACAAGCAATGCACAGCTCTGAAGCTCAAGCAGAAGTAGAAACAGTGCTAGCAGATGAAACCCATACACTAGTAAATCAAGGCATCCCTTCTAAACTACTATCAATACTTCCTCATTTACGTTACCTCTATCAACTCCATAAGAATGAGCAAGATTTAGATCTAGCCGAGCTAGCTTTGGCATTAGGCCGAGCTGAACAAGGGCAGATTAACTATAAAGCAGCAGAACCACTCTATATACGGGCCTTGGAGATTTCAGAGCAGGAGTTGGGAGCGCGCCACCCATTGACCGCCGGCAGCCTCAATTCTTTGGCCATTTTGTACTACTCCCAAGGACGGTATGGGGAGGCAGAACCACTCTATATACGGGCCTTGGAGATTTCAGAGCAGGAGTTGGGAGCGCGCCACCCTGATACCGCCAGCAGCCTCAATAATCTGGCCAATCTCTACGAGTCCCAAGGACGGTATGGGGAGGCAGAACCGCTCTATCTACGGGCCTTGGAGATTTCAGAGCAGGAGTTGGGAGCGCGCCACCCATTGACCGCCGGCAGCCTCAATAATCTGGCACTTCTCTATAGATCCCAAGGACGGTATGGGGAGGCAGAACCACTCTATCTACGGGCCTTGGAGATCAGAGAGCAGGAGTTGGGAGCGCGCCACCCTGATACCGCCCTAAGCCTCAATGATCTGGCACTTCTCTACTACTTCCAAGGACGGTATGGGGAGGCAGAACCGCTCTATCTGCGGGCCTTGGAGATCAGAGAGCAAGAGTTGGGAGCGCGTCACCCATTGACCGCCCTAAGCCTCAATGATCTGGCCAATCTCTACTACTCCCAAGGACGGTATGGGGAGGCAGAACCGCTCTATCTGCGAGCCTTGGAGATCAGAGAGCAGGAGTTGGGAGCACACCACCCTGATACCGCCAGCAGCCTCAATGATCTGGCACTTCTCTACTCTTCCCAAGGACGCTATGGAGAGGCAGAACCGCTCTATCTACGGGCCTTGGAGATCAGAGAGCAGATATTAGGACCAGAGCATCCAACCACTGTGATTGTTCGCGACAATTTAAGCCAATTGCAGCAGCTCTCTCAACAACAATCCAAACCTAGCTCATAGCCGATTGCTCAAAAACTGGTATAATGGTCGCGGTTTAAATATTAGGAACTATTCAAACAGTTTTTGGAGGCTATCGGGTGCAGGATTTCGATTTTGAGCGCCTCGATTACTATGCGTTGCTTGGCGTGGAACGCAACGCCAGCTCTGAAGAAATCAAACGCGCGTACCGCCAACAGATTATCCGCTACCATCCAGACCGCTTTATGTCGGCTTCGCCGGAAGAGCAGGAGTACGCTCGCCAGCGCACGCTGCGTATTAACGAGGCCTATGCGACCTTAAGCGACTTTGCGGCACGTTCGGCCTATAACCGCAAAAGCCTTGGCTCGCAAGGAACGGCGGCCACACCGCCGCCCAAGCCGCAGACTCCGCCGCCTCCGCGCGACCACCAAGCCGAGCTTTATAATCAGGCCCGTGCTCATATCGAAGCGGGGCGAAATGTGCAAGCGCTCGCACTCTTGCGCCAGCTTCAGCAACTCAACCCCTTCTATCGCGACAGCGCAGCCTTGATCGCCATGCTCGAGGCCCAGGTTCAGCCCAGCGCAGCCGCTGCGCCAGCTTCGTCTGCCGCTGAGCCAAAGAACAACCAGCGTATGCGCCGAATGATCATCGGTGGGGCTTTGGGAAGCGCCGCCGTAGCAGCGATCGTCGGCGTAGCCGTTGGTCTGCGCGGCCAAGCGAGCCGACTGACTGGAGGGCAGGGGGGAAACGAACCCACCGTCGTTGAGAGCACGTCGATCTCTGCGGCGGCTGTTGATCAAACGAACGACGAACCGCAGCAGCCCGCTGCTACTGCCACGCCCGAGGCGATTAGTGCAGCGACCGCTACGCGCGCAGCGACTGCAACCCGCCAAGCGACCAATACCCAAGCTCCCACCAGCTCGCCCACTGCCTCGCCGACTTCCTCGCCAACAGCGCCCAGCACACGCACCTCAACTCCAGTTGTCGAAAGCGGCCAAGTGCTGATCGCCGACGACTTTGCGCGCCAAGGCTGGACCAACCAAGAGGGTCAAGGCTGGAGCGTAGGCTATGTTAGCTCAGGTACCTACCAAGTCACAGCCTCGCCCGGAATCGGCAATATCTGGAGCTATCGCACCCTAACGGGCGGCAGCGACTATAGCATCGGCGTAACGATCGAAGCCGATACGGGCAGCGCAGGGCTGTTGGTACGCTTCCTCGACCGCTCGAACTATGTGGTCTGTCTGATTCAGCCGCGCTCCGGCACCTATCGGGTCGAGCAGCGCACCGGCGGCCGCATTCTGGTGATCGATCAAGGCAGCAGCGAGCATATCGACACATCGGCGGGCGCAAAGAACCGCATGGTGGTGCGAGTGCAGGCCAATCAGCTCACCCTGATCATTAACGGTATGATCACCACCGAGGCGGCTATTCCGGGCATGCCCCAAACCCAACAGTATGGTGTGGTGGCCGCCGCTGGCGATACAACGGTGACAGCGCGCTTCTCGGAACTAGAGCTACGCAGCCTGCCCTAAAACTAAGGTTGGCCGAGCCTGTCGAAGCCAACAAGAGAGACCTAATAGGAGGGTTTTTCCTAACCTATTGGGTCTCTTTTTTATTCACCACAGAGGCACTGAGTCACTGAGTTTTTTAGAGATTGTGCTTGTGATTCTTGTGTGCTTAATCTAGCATTTCAGCAATGGTAGCTCTTTGGAAAGTCAGATCCAAGCAGTACCCTGTGCCTAAGGAGCTTTCGTACTCTGAGCCTGTCGAAGGGTACGATATTCAGCAATAGGCGGGTTTTTCCTAACCTATTGGGTCTCTTTTTTATTCACCACAGAGGCACTGAGTCACTGAGTTTTTTAGAGATTGTGCTTGTGATTCTTGTGTGCTTGATCTAGCATTCCAGCAATGGTAGCTCTTTGGAAAGTCAGATCCAAGCAGTAGCCTGTGCCTAAGGAGCTTTCATACTCTGAGCCTGTCGAAGGGTACGATATTCAGCAATAGGCGGCTACAGCTCTAACTCAAGAAGGTCTTAACCGCGTCCGCCTACGGCTATAAACGCGCTTACCCACAACCCAAGGGCTATCGAAAAGCGTCTCGCTGCAATCGCTGTAACCACTGGAATCGCTGCAACCTAGCAGGTGCGAGCGCCTGCTAGGTTTAAACATCGCGGGAGTATCCTTGAGAGCACGGAACGGGGAGCATTCACCCCCTCGCCCGCAGTGCGGGAGAGGGGGCCGGGGGGGTGAGGGCTGCTAGCCCATCTGATAGCCGTAGGCGGACGCGCTAGGGACCTTTTTTGGGGTGAGGATGTTTCCGCCGATGAATTAAGCGGAATCAAAAGGCCTGATGAGAAAAGATCACTCATCAGGCCTTTATTTCTTAAACAGTTTCGTTCTCGACCTCTTGGTCGGGCTTCACTTCGCGTAGCTGAGTGATGTCTTCCATACGCTCGGTGAACATGATGCCGTCGAGATGGTCGATCTCGTGCTGAACGATGCGACCCAGCCAGCCGTCGGCCTTGCGCAGGCGCATACGCTTGCCGTTCGGGTCGGTGTATTCGACCGTGACCCACTCGGGGCGGATCACATCGCCATACCAGCCGGGCAAGCTCAAACAGCCCTCGTTCCAACTGATCAGCTCTTTGCTACTCTTGACGATCACAGGGTTGATCAAGACATAGCTTTCAGATTCTTCGACCACCACCTCGTTGCCGTTTTCATCGGTCTCGGTGATCTCGGGGGTCTCGATCACAACGATACGTTGAGAGAGGCCGATCTGAGGGGCTGCCAAGCCCACACCGTTGGCTGCGCGCATGGTCTCAAACATATCTTGAATCAGCTGATCGAGACCTTTGACGGGCAGCTTCATCTCGCGGGCTTTGGCTTTGAGGATTTTGCGATCCTCGGGGTCGTTAATATGTAAAATACGTCGAATTGCCATGATTTACTCTTTTTGTTTATCCAGTTCCAAACTAATATCCATTATAACATAGCCAAACCGCCAAGACTCTGTAGTAGAATACAAGCTGTAAGCGATTGTATTCGAATCATTATGTCAAGGTAAAACCATGCATGGTGAATATAAAATCCCTGGCGGCAAGCTGGTGGTGGTCGATCTCGATGTGATCGATCAGCGCTTGGCGAATGTGCAGGTCAGCGGCGATTTCTTTCTTGAGCCAGATGAGGCGCTGTTCGCCCTGAGCCAGAGCCTCGAAGGTTTGCCCGCCGATAGCTCGGAGCAGACGATCACTGAGCGAGCCGCTGAGGCCCTAGCAAACGCTGAGACGCTCGGTATTACAGCGGAAGGCGTGGCTGTCGCAGTACGCCGTGCGATCACAGGAGGTGCGGCGTGAACGAAGAGATTTTGGCCAAGTGGCGATCCTATGATTGGCAGCTTCTGCGCGACCGCGATACCCCGCGCTCTCCGCTGATGCATATGGCCTTGGACGAACTGCTAATGAACGAGGTCAGCCAAGGCAAGCGCAAGCCCACCCTGCGCATCTGGGAGTGGGGCGCGAACGCAGTAGTGCTCGGTCGCTTCCAGTCGGTACGCAACGAGGTCGACCCCGAGGGGGCCAAGCGCCACAATGTCCAGGTGGTGCGCCGCATCTCGGGCGGCGGCGCGATGTTCATCGAGCCGGGCAATACGATCACCTATTCGCTCTATGCCCCGATCGAGCTAGTGGCTGGCATGAGCGCGATCGAGTCCTATGCCTTTCTCGACCAGTGGGTGCTGATCGCTTTGGAGCGCTTGGGCGTGAAGGCCTGGTACCAGCCGATCAACGATATCACCTCGGAGGGCGGCAAGATCGGCGGGGCGGCCCAAAAGCGCCAAGCTCAGTCGGTTTTGCACCATGTGACGATGTCGTATGACATTAATAGTGCTAAAATGTTGGAAGTTCTTCGGATCGGACGCGAAAAGTTAAGCGATAAAGGCACTACCAGTGCGGCTAAACGGGTCGACCCCGTGCGCAGGCAGACCGGCCTGCCGCGCGTTGAGGTGATCGACCATATGGTCGCGACCTTCCGCGAGCTGTTCGGCCTGCAAGACTCGCAGCTGAGCGAGGAGGAGCTGGCCGCCGCCGAAGAGCTGATCGCTACCAAGTTCGGCACAGACGAATGGTTGTACGCGCTTCCTTAGTTTCGTTCTGGGTATGAAGTGACAAAGAGGTACCACATGACCCAACGCCTGCCCCGTTCCACCCCTGAAGCTCAGGGCATTGCATCAGCGGGAATCAGCGCCTTTATCGAGGCGGTTGAAGCACAGAAACTCGGTTTGCACAGCGTGATGCTGGTGCGTCACGGAGAGGTTGTCGCCGAAGGATGGTGGCAGCCCTACGGCCCCGAGGATATCCACTTGCTCTTTTCGCTTAGCAAAAGCTTCGCATCGAGCGCGGTCGGCCTCGCAGTCAGCGAAGGGCGGATCTCGCTCAGCGATAAGGTTATCTCCTTCTTCCCCGATCAGTTGCCAGCCGAGGTCAGCGATAATCTGCGCGCGATGACCATACGTGATCTGCTGATTATGGGCACGGGTCACGCCGAGGATACCACTGGCTATTTGTGGGAGGGCAAAGATGGCGATTGGGTCAGCGGCTTCTTGGCCCGCCCGGTCGAGTACGCGCCCGGCGGTCACTTTGTCTACAACAGCGGCGCGACCTATATGTGTTCGGCGATCGTCCAGAAGGTAACGGGCCAGACCTTGCTGGAGTATCTTAAGCCGCGTCTGCTTGAGCCGCTCGGCATCAGCAAGGCGACTTGGGATAGCTCGCCGCAGGGCATCAACGCTGGCGGCTGGGGCCTGAGCATTACCACCGAGGATATCGCCTGCTTCGGGCAGCTCTATCTGCAAAAGGGCGTATGGCGCGGCCAACGCCTGATCAGCGAGGAATGGGTTGAGCTGGCGACCTCGAAGCAGATCGAGAACGCTGGCAATGATCTGACGACCAACCCCGACTGGCAGCAGGGCTATGGCTTCCAGTTCTGGCGCTGCCGCCATAACGCCTACCGCGGCGACGGTGCCTTCGGTCAGTTCTGTGTGGTGATGCCCGATCAAGATGCAGTGCTGGCGATCACCTCGGGTACATCAGATATGCAGGCCGTGCTCAATTTGGCTTGGGAGCATCTGCTGCCGGCGATGCATAACGATGCGCTCGCAGCCGATCCAGAGGCCAACGCCGCCCTCAGCGCCAAGCTTAGATCGCTCAGTTTGCCGACCCAAGCGGGTCAAGCCAGCAGCGCTTTGGCCGCTCAGATCGCGGGCAAAACGCTGACGGTCGCCGCCAACAATGAAGACGTCGAGAGCGCTCAGCTTGACTTTGGCGAAAACGGCGCGACTCTGCGCCTGCGCTACCAAGGCGACGAGCAGGCCCACACCATCGAGATCGGCTATGGCCAGTGGCGTTTTGGCAGCACCACCATTCCCAACCTGAAGGGCAATCGGCCCTCGGTTGCGCCCCGCCAAGCCATCGAGCGCAAGGTGGCCAGCAGCGGTGCATGGCTGGGCGAGCAGAGCTATGTCGCCCAGATTGCCTTCTATGAAACGCCCTTTATCTACACCATTAGTCTAGACTTTAGCGATGACCAGCAGGTAGCGATCAGCATTACCCCCAATGTAGGTTTCTAAAGGCTAATTGGCCTATGCAGCATACAAGGCACTGAGATACACCATCTCAGTGCCTTGTGTATTTGCCGATAGATTTAAGAGCTACGCCAAAGCTGATTCAACCCAATCAAAACCTTCAGCGAATTGCCTGCCCAATTCTGGGAAGCTAAACAATAGCTTATCGACAAGTGAGACCTTGTTGCATAGTTCTTTATATGTTTGTATTTGAAGCCAAAGAGTTTCAATATAGCTAATAACCTCTAAGTAGTTATTAGCTTTGATTATGGCCTCAATAATCGCTCGCTCTGCCCTGCTTCGCGTATCTGGAACGCTAATCTGGGAGGCAAGCGCTTGGGCCTGCGCAATCTGCCCTGCCGCAAGCAGAGCCTCGACAATCGCAATCTCTGCCCTGCTTCGCGTATCTGGCTTGCTAAACTGGGAGGCAAGCGCTTGGGCCTGCGCAATCTGCCCTGCCGCAAGCAGAGCCTCGACAATCGCNNNCTCTGCCCTGCTTCGCGTATCTGGATCGCTCATCTGGGAGGCAAGCGCTTGGGCCTGCGCAATCTGCCCTGCCGCAAGCAGAGCCTCGACAATCGCAATCTCTGCCCTGCTTCGCGTATCTGGATCGCTCATCTGGGAGGCAAGCGCTTGGGCCTGCGCAATCTGCCCT
>Ga0065721_10004133_pt1 | contig 40063 bp, 39 predicted proteins | sample Mesricmetagenome_FD_59108 | JGI IMG/M metagenome (GOLD analysis project Ga0065721, IMG submission 59108) | Mesophilic microbial community from rice straw/compost enrichment Sample: eDNA_1 v2 (version 2) | ecosystem: Engineered > Solid waste > Grass > Composting > Bioreactor | place: USA: Davis... | reverse complement strand
GGCGGCCCCGCTCGGCGCCGGCGTGGTCGCGGAGCCCCGCGAGGTCGTCCCCGCGACGGCGCTCGCCGAGCCGGGCCGCGTCGCGTACGAGTTGCGCGCCGGAGGCCGTGTCGTCGGCTGGTTCGGCGTCACGGTGCGCTCGGCCGCCGCGGAGCCCGGCTCCGCCGCCGCGGTCGCCGTCGACTCGCGCCTCGGCCGCATCTCGAACGTCGCGATGGATCTCACGGTCGAGCTCGGCCGCGTGCGGATGAGCGTGCGCGAGGTGCTCGCGCTCGAGCCGGGCGCGGTGATCGAGCTCGACCGGTCGGTCGGCGCCCCCGCCGATGTGCTCCTCAACGGCCGCCCGATCGCGCGCGGCGAGGTCGTCGTCGTCGACCAGGACTACGCGGTGCGCATCACCCGTATCCTCGACCCGGAGGAGCACGTCTGATGGAGACGCTGTTCCTCGCGCTCCGCGTGCTCGTCGCCCTCGGCGCGGTGCTCGGCCTCATCTGGTTCGTGCAGCGCAAGGCGACCCGCGGCGGCAAGAAGGCCGCGATCGCGAGCCGTCTCGGCGGCGGCGGTCGCGACAAGCGCCCCATCCACGTGGTCGGCAGTCACCGCCTCTCGGCGAAGGCGTCGATCACCGTCGTCGAGGTCGACGGCGTCAAGCTCGTGCTCGGCGTGACCGAGCAGGGCATTTCCGTCCTCGAGCCGGCCCCCGCCGCGCCCGTGGTGCTCGCGACGACCCCCGTCGGCGCGACGGTCGCCGAACCCGCGGCGATCCCCGGAAGCGACCCCACCCAGGTCGCCGCGTCGGCCGAGGAGGCCCTTGCCTCGGCCGACGCCGGACCTGCCGCGGTCGACTTCGCCGCCGTCCTGCGCGAGGCCCTCGACGAGGCGTCGACCTCGCCCGCGATGAGCACCGTCGTCGAGGCGCAGGCCCGCGACGAGCACGTCGCGAAGCCCCGCCGCCGCCGGATGAACGTCCCCGCGCTCCGCGAGCAGCTCGTGCCCCACATGACCCGCACCCTCGCCTCCGCGATCGGAATCCGTGCCGCGGACGCGCCGAGCGCCCCCGCGGAGCCGACCCCGGCATCCACTCCTCTCGCCGCGCCTCCGACGACCAGCGCGTCGTCGGCGCTCGCCGCGTTCCTCGTCAACAGCGCCCCTGAAGCCCCGACGAAGAAGGACTACTCGAAGGCCACCCCGCTCGCCGCGAATCTCCCGGTTCTCCAGCGCGCGTCGTAATGGACGACACGACCGACGACCTCGGGGGGATCCTCGACGGTCTCCTGGGGAGCGGCACCGCGGCCGCCGGCGGTGAGCCGTCGACGAGCGTCGTCGTGCTCATCGGCATCACGCTGCTGTCGGTGGCGCCCGCGCTGATGCTCATGATGACGTCGTTCACGAAGATCTTCGTCGTCCTGTCGATGACGCGGAACGCCCTCGGCCTCAACACGATGCCGCCGAACCAGGTGCTCGCGGGCCTCACGCTCTTCCTGTCGCTCTTCATCATGTGGCCGGTGCTCACCGAGGTGAACACCGTCGCCGTGCAGCCCTACCTCGACGGGTCGCTGACCTTCGGACAGGCGGTCGATGCGGCGCTCCAGCCGCTCGGAGCCTTCATGCTGTCCCACACGCGCGAGGAGGACCTCGCGCTCATGAGCCGTGCCGGCGGCGTGCCGAACCCGGCGAACCCGTCCGAGGTTCCCATCCAGACGCTCGTGCCGGCGTTCATGATCTCGGAGCTGCGGGCGGCGTTCATCATCGGGTTCGTCATCTTCGTGCCGTTCCTCGTGATCGACCTCGTCGTCTCGGCGTCTCTCATGGCGATGGGCATGATGATGCTCCCGCCCGTCATGGTGTCGCTCCCGTTCAAGATCCTCCTGTTCGTGCTCGTCGACGGCTGGGGGCTCCTCGTCACCAACCTCGTGGGGAGCTACACCTGATGGACGCCGCCTCCGTCCTCGACCTCGCCCAGGACGCCCTCCTGGTCGCGGGGAAGCTCGGCGCGCCGATCCTCGTGACGGCGCTCGTCGTCGGCTTCGCGGTGTCGCTCGTGCAGTCGATCACCCAGATCCAGGAGGTCACGCTCTCGTTCGTGCCGAAGGCGGTCGCCGTCGCGGTCGCGCTCGTCGTCGCGGGCCAGTGGATGATCGCCGAGATGGTGAGCTTCACCACCGACCTGTTCGACCGCATCCCGGCGCTCGTCGGCGGGGCGTGAGGGGGCGGACGATGGGCTGGCTCGAGGCGGTGGCGCTCGCGGGGGTGCGGGTCACGGCGTTCGTCGTGGTCGCGCCGCCGTTCAGCCACAACGCGATCCCGATGCGCATCAAGGCGATGCTCGGCGTCGGGCTCGCGGTCGCGGTCGCGCCGCGCGTCACCGGCGGTTACGCCCCGCTCGAGGTCGGCCCGTTCCTGCTCGCCCTCACGGGGGAGCTCGTCGTCGGCCTCGCGCTCGGCTTCCTCGTCATGCTCGCGTTCTCCGCCGTGCAGTCGGCGGGCGCGCTCATCGACCTGTTCGGCGGCTTCTCGCTCGCGCAGGGCTTCGACCCGATGTCGATGGTGAACGGCGCGCAGTTCTCGAAGCTCTTCCACCTCGTCGCGCTCGCGCTCCTGTTCGCGACGGACGCCTACCAGCTCGTGCTCGGCGGGCTGTTCCGCTCGTTCGGCGCGATCCCCGTCGGCGCGGGGCTCGACGTGCCGGCGACGGGCGAGCTCCTGCTGGGCGGGCTCAGCCAGATGTTCCTCGCGGCGCTCCAGATCGCGGCGCCGCTCATCGTCGTGCTGTTCCTCGCCGACGTCGGGCTCGGCCTCCTGACGCGCGTCGCGCCGGCGCTCAACGCGTTCGCGCTCGGCTTCCCGCTCAAGATCCTGCTGACGATCGTCTTCGCCGGCGTCGTCGTGTCCGCGCTGCCCGGGATCGTCGAGGCGATCACCGACGACGCGGTCGGAACCCTCCTGGGGGTGAGATGAGCGACACGACGGGGGAGAGGACCGAGAAGGCCTCCCCGCGCAAGATCAAGGAGGCGCGGCGGAAGGGCTCCATCGGCACGTCGCGCGACCTCGGCGCCTGGATCGGCGTCGCGGCCGCCGCGGCGACGTTCGCGACGGTGGGGCAGGCGACCGCCGACGCCGCCGGCGCGGTGCTGCTGCGGCTGCGCGACGTCATCGCGCATCCCGAGCCGGAACTCGCCGTCGCGGTCGCGTCGGACGCGCTCGACGCCGTCGTCCCGTCGCTCGCCCCGATGCTCGGGATCGTCGTCGTCGCGGCGATCGCGTCGGTCGCGGCGCAGGGCGGCATCCACCTGCGGATGCCGCAGGCGTCGCTGCGCAACTTCAACCTCGTCAACGGCGTCAAGCGGATGTTCGGCCTCCAGGCGCTCTGGGAGGGCGGCAAGGGCCTGCTCAAGACGGCCGTCATCGGGCTCGTGCTGTTCGCCGTCGTGCAGTCGCTCGTCCCGGTGCTCATGAGCGCGGGGCGCCTGTCGCTCGCCGCGGTGCTCGACCTCGCCGCGGGCGGCATCACGCTCCTGCTCCAGGCGGCCGTCGTCGCGGGCCTCGTGCTCGCGCTCGTCGACGTCTTCGTCGTGCACCGCCGCAACCGGAAGCACACCTACGTCACCAAGAAGGAGGCGCGCGACGAGCACAAGAACACCGACGGTGATCCGCTCATCAAGTCGCAGCGCCGCAGCCGTCAGCTCGCGATGAGCCGCAACCGCATGATCGCGGCCGTCGGCGGCGCCGACGTCGTGCTGCTCAACCCCACCCATCTCGCGGTCGCCGTCACGTACGAGCCGGGCAAGTCGGCCCCGCGGGTCGTCGCGAAGGGCGCCGACCACGTCGCCACGCGCATCCGCGAGAAGGCCGCGGAGTCGGGCGTGCCGATGATCGAGGACAAGCCGCTCGCGCGTGCGATCTACGCCGCCTGCGAGGTCGGGCAGGAGATCCCCGTCGAGCTCTACACCGCCGTCGCGCGCCTCCTGGCGTTCGTCGCCGCCCTCACCCGCCGCGGTTCCGCGCGCGGCGTCCACCGTCCCGTGCGCTCCTTCAGCGCCGCCGCCTGAACCCACCCCTCAAGGAGATCGAGATGCGCAGGAACTGGTCCACGCTGGCCGTGCCGGTCGGCATCGTCGGCATCGTCGTGCTGCTCGTCGTCCCCATCCCGGCGGCGCTGCTCGACGTGCTCATCATCGTGAACATCATGCTCGCGCTCGTGATCCTGCTGACGAGCATGTTCGTGAAGAAGCCGCTCGACTTCTCGATCTTCCCGTCGCTCCTGCTCGTCGCGACGCTCTTCCGCCTCGGACTCAACGTCGCCTCGACGCGCCTCGTGCTCGGCGACGGCTTCGCCGGCCAGGTCATCGAGGCGCTCGGGCACGTCGCCGTCGGCGACTCGCTCATCATCGGCGCGGTGATCTTCCTCATCCTCGTCGTCATCCAGTTCGTCGTCGTCACGAAGGGTGCCGAGCGCGTCGCCGAGGTCGGCGCGCGCTTCACCCTCGACGCGATGCCCGGCAAGCAGATGGCGATCGACGCCGACCTCAACGCGGGCGCCATCACCGAGGCCGAGGCCCGCCGCCGCCGCGCCGAGATCTCGGCGGAGTCCGACTTCTACGGCGCGATGGACGGCGCCTCGAAGTTCGTCAAGGGCGACGCGATCGCGGGCGTCATCATCATCGTCGTCAACATCGTCGGCGGCATCGGGATCGGGATGCTGCAGCGCGGCATGGAGGTCGGCGACGCCCTCAACACCTACGCCATCCTCACGATCGGCGACGGGCTCGTCACCCAGATCCCGGCGCTCCTGCTCGCCGTCTCGACGGGTGTCATCGTCACGCGCTCCAACGCCGAGGCCGACATGGGCACGACGACGTCGGCGCAGCTCACCCAGTCGCACACGGCCGTCACGATCGCGGGCGCCGCGGCGATCGTGCTCGGGCTCATCCCCGGGATGCCGATCCTCCCGTTCGCCGTCGTCGGGATCACCCTCATCGTGCTCGGCCGTCGCCTCGCGACGCTCGCGAAGCGCCGGGAGGCGGATGCGGCGCTCGCCGCGGAGACCGAGGCGGCGGAGGCGCCGAAGGACGGCCCCGAGGACCTCATCGAGCAGATGCGCGTGCACGCCCTCGAGATCCAGCTCTCGCCCGACCTCGTGCCGATCGCGTCGGGGGCCGACGACCTGCTCGGCCGCGTGCGCGCCCTGCGCCGCCGGCTCGCGCTCGAGCTCGGCATCGTCGTGCCGCCTGTGCGCACGCGCGACAACGTCGAGTTGCCGCTGTCGACCTACGTCATCCGCGTCGCGGGCGTCGAGGCGGGCCGCGGCACCGCGCCGACCGGGCGCGTGCTCGCGCTCGGGGACCACCTCGACGCGCTCCCCGGCACCGAGACCGTCGACCCCGTGTTCGGGATGGCGGGCAAGTGGGTTCCCGTCGAGATGCGGCACGGGGCCGAGATGGCGGGCGCGACCGTCATCGACCGGGTGTCGGTCATCATCACCCACCTGTCGGCGATCATCTCGTCGCACGCGCCCCGCCTGCTGTCGCGCGAGGACGTGCGCGTGCTCACCGACGGCGTCAAGCAGGTCAACCCGTCCGCCGTCGAGGAGCTCGTCCCGTCGCTCCTGTCGCTCGCGGAGGTGCAGCGCGTGCTCCAGGGCCTCCTCGCGGAGCGCGTGCCGATCAACGACCTCGGCCGCATCTACGAGGCGCTCGCGCTGCGGGCCAAGGTCTCCACCGACCCCGACGGCCTCATCGAGGCGGCGCGCGCCGCGCTCGGACCGGTCATCGCGCAGCCGCACCTCGAGGGCGGAAAGCTCCACGTCGTCATGATCGAGCCGCTCCTCGAGCAGGCGATGCTCGAGGCGCTCCGGCCGTCGGAGCAGGGCACGCAGATCGTGTTCGACCCCGCACGACTCGAGGCCGTCATCGCCTCGCTCGGGGGGATCGTCGAGCAGGCCCGCCAGTCCGGCACGTCCGTCGTGCTCGTCTGCGCGCCCGCCCTCCGCCCCGCCGTGCGGCGCCTCGTGTCGACCGCCCGCGACGGCCTGCCGGTGCTCTCCTACCAGGAGGCCGCCGCCGCGCAGGCCCCGATCGAGACGGTGGGGGTGGTGCGTGTCCTGGATCCGATTGCGGTGTGACCCCGCCCGGGTCGCCGATCCCGCCGCCCACGTCCGGCGGGTGCACGGTCCGTCGGCGCGCCTCGTGCGCGTCGACGAGGTGCGCGTCGGCGGTATCGCCGGGTTCTTCGCCCGGAGGTACCTCGACCTCGTCGTCGAACTGCCGGAACCGCCGGAGTTCGGCGTCGCCGCGTCGCTCGACGAAGACGTCGGACCGGAGCGGCTGTCGACGGAGGGGCCGGGGTTCGGCCGCGTGCTCGGCGACCTCGAGTCGATGCTCGCCACCCGGCGCCCGCTCGGCCGGGGCGCGAGCGTGCCGCGGATCTCGGTGCTGCGGCGCACCCCCGGGCAGCTCGTCATGATCGCGGGCCTCCTCGGCGAGGCGCTGCCCGTCGCGGCGCACCTCGCGGGGCCCCGCGGCATCCTGCGCATCGGCGGCGGCCTCGAGTCCCGCGCGGCGGGACGCATCGACGACCGCCGCGGCGCCGTGCTGCAGAAGGCGGAGGCCGAGGAGGCCGGGCTGCCGGTGTTCCTCGCCTGGGGTCTCGGCTCGGGGGATCCCGCCCACGTCGCCGCGGACACGCGTGTGCGGCAGATCGCGCCGGACCGGCTCTGGGTCGTCATCGATCCCGCCCGGAAGCACGACGACACGAAGGCATGGGTCTCGGCGCTCGCCCGGCACCGCCCCGTCGACGCCTACCTGCCGCTCGCGGGACCGCACACCGGGTCCCCGGGAACGGTCGGGCTCCTCGGCCTGCCTCGGGGCGAACCGGGACCCGTGGGATAGGGTCGACGCCATGCTGGTCGTCACGCGCAAGAAGGGCGAGAAGGTCCTCATCGGCGACGACATCGTGGTGACGATCATCGACGTGCGTCGCGACGGCGTCCGCGTCGGGGTCGACGCCCCGCGCGGCATCCGCATCCAGCGCCACGAGGTCGTGGAAGCCCTCGCCGCCGCCAACGCGGAGGCCGCCGGCGTCGACGAGGCGGCGCTCGCCGAGGTGCTCGGCGCCCGCGCCCCCCGCCCCGAGTAGCCCGCACTCCGCGCCTCGCGCCTCCCCTCTTCCGCTCGGGAGCCTGATCAGGCGTACAGTGGGGTCAACAAAGTTGACACTCCGCCACGAGGCGGGAAGGGAGCGGGGATCGTGGAGATCACCGGCAAGGTCTTCGTCGTCACCGGCGGCGGCAACGGCGATCGGGCGCGAGGTGGTGCTCGAGCTGCTGCGCAAGGGCGGCCGCGTCGCCGCGCTCGACCTCAGCGAGACCGGTCTCGCCGAGACGGCCGAGCTCGCAAAGGCCGGCGACCGGCTCACCACCCATGTCGTCAACATCGCCGACCGCAAGGCCGTCGAGAAGCTCCCCGCCGCCGTCGCCAAGGCCCACGGCCAGGTCGACGGCCTCGTCAACGTCGCCGGCATCATCCACAGGTTCGTGCCGATCGCCGAGCTCTCCTACGACGACATCGAGCGCGTCATGAACGTGAACTTCTGGGGCACCGTCAACACCGTGAAGACGTTCCTCCCCGTGCTCACCGAGCGGCCCGCGGCGAGCCTCGTCAACGTCTCGAGCATGGGCGCGTTCGTGCCCTTCCCCGGGCAGAGCGCCTACGGGGCGTCGAAGGCCGCCGTGAAGCTCTTCACCGAGGGCCTCTACGCCGAGCTGCGCGGCACGAACGTCGCCGTCACCGTCGTGTTCCCGGGCGCCATCGCGACGAACATCACCGGCAACTCGGGCGTGCAGATGGCGGGGTCCGCGGATGCCACGGCCGGCGCCAAGATGACGACCGCCGCCTCCGCGGGTGCGCAGATCGTCGCCGCGATCGAGAAGGGGCAGTACAAGCTCCGCATCGGCGGCGACGCCAAGATGCTCGACCGGCTCGCCCGGCTCATGCCGCAGCNNGCGACCGCGCTCATCGCCGACAAGATGGCNGCGATGNTCAAGTAGCCCGGCGCGCGGGGCGGCGTGGCTAGACTGCCGCCGTCATGAAGCGGCCGAGCAGGGAACTCGTCGGCGCCGTGGCGGTGCTCCTGCTCGCGACCGGCGTCGCGGTGGTCACCGTCGGGTCGCTCGTCGCGGGCGGCACCGAGTCCCGCGGACGCCTCGTCGCGCCCTTCGCCGTCGGGGAGATCTGGGCGGTGTGCGGCGACGGGCCGGAGCTCGAACTCGCGCCCGACTGCGACGGCGGGAGCCGGAAGACCGGCGCGGTCGCCCTCCGCGCCCCCGGGCCCGGAGTCGTCGCGGCCGTCGTCGAGGGCGTCTGCGTCGACCTCGACGGGGGCGGGTCGATCCGGCTCGCGCCGATCGAGCCCGGTGTCGCGCTCGGCGAACGGCTCGCGATGGGAGCGCCGATCGGGTCCGTCGTCGGCGACCGCGTGCGCTTCTCCGCCTGGGGCGGCGCAGGATGCTCGGGCGACCCGGTGCCGTTCGCCGACGCCCACGGTACGCGCATCCTGTGCGCCGACGACGCCCCGACGGTGCTCGTCGCCTGCCCGGTCGGGATGCTCGGCGCGGTCGACCTGCAGGGTGCGTGCGACGCCCAATACCCGGCGGAGAGGCGGGTCGCCGTCGCCCTCGAGTCGAGCGCCTACTCGTGGGTGTGCGAGAGCCCTTCGGGGGGGCGCGGCGACATCGAGGTGAGTGCCGAGTGCCTCCGGCTGCACGGGCTCGACGCGCGGGCGGTCGCGACGGACCCCGGCGACCCCTACTCCTGGGTCTGCGAACGCTGAGGCGCGGCCTCGAGCTCCACCCCGAGCAGCGCCGCGGCGAGTTCGCGGCCCGCGGGGGAGGAGAACGCGTCGTCGTCGAGCGTCGCGATCTCCCGGCTCAGCCGCTGCAGGAGCGTCGACCCGGCGGGGGTCACGATGATCTGCGCGGGCAACCCGCCCGGCCCGATCCCGGCCTTCGCCCACCCGGCGTCCACGAGGGCGCGCACGATCGTGCCGACGCCGCGCTCCGTGGTGCGCGCGCCGCGGGCGAGGTCGGGGAGCGACAGCCCCGGCGTCGACGCGATGCGCTGAAGCACCGCGTACTTCCGCAGCGTCAGCGAGTGGGGTTCGAGCAGGGCCGCGAGCCGCACCTCGACGTCGCGCGCGAGCGTCACGAGGGCGACGGCGGGGCTGAAGGCCGGCTCGTCGCTCATCCCTGCCACGCTACCCGGCACGGGCGTCGGCGTCAGCGACGCGGCGTCAGCGCCCCGCGTAGCGGGCGAGGTCGTCGGCGTCGCGCGCCCGGTTCTGGGCGCGGCGGGCCGCGTCGAGGGCGGCGACGGGATCGGACTCGTGCTCGGCGAGCTGGAGTTCGCGCTTCGCCTCCTCGAGCTTCGACCGCGACGACGCGCCCCCGCCGTGCGAGCCGATGAAGTCCTCGACGGCGCTGACCTGCGCGCGGGCGGAGAGCAGGGCGCCGCCGAGCGCGGCGCGGGCCCCGTCGAGCCGGCGCTGCTGGTTGCGCGCCGCCGCGACGGCGACGTCGAGGGCGTCCCCGGCATCCACGAGACGGTCGAGTTCCGCGACGGGGTCGCGCCGTCCCCGCCCGTCGACGGCGGCGAGTTCGCGCTCGAGCGACGCGATCGCGCGGTTGACGGCCTCCGACGAGTCGGGGTCGGGCGGGTCGTCGCGGAGCGCTCGGGCGTCGGCGAGCGCGGCCTGCTGCTCGGCGGCGAGCACGCGGATGCCGTCCAGCGCGGCGGCGAGCTCGTCGCGCCGGTGCTCCACGGCATCCAGGAGCGCGGCGGCGTCGCGGCCCCGCTCGCGCGCGCGGACGAGGGCGTCGGTCACGGCGGTGACGCGGCTGGAGGCGATCGCGGCGTCCGCCTCGTCGGCGGCGGCCCGCGCCTCGGCGAGGGCGGNGGCGGCCGACTCGACGTTGCGCGCGACGGGGGCGACCGCGGACTCGACGTAGGACCTCCCGAGGTCCGTGAGCACCTCGCGCGTCGGCCCGAGCCGAGCCGCGACGCCGTCGAGCAGCTCCCGGATGAGCGCGAGCGCGCGCGGGGCGTCCGCCTCGCTGCGGCGGAGGGCGGCGAAGCGCGCGGCCTCCTCCTCGACCGTCGTGCGGGCCCGGTCGGCGAGGGCGCGGATGCTCTTCGCCCAGTCCTTGCGTCGGCGCTCGCTCTCCGGTTCGGCGTCGTCGAGGCGGTTCTGGAGCCGGAAGGCCTTCGCGAGGTCCTGCCGCGCCTGCTCGAGGGCGCGGGCGAAGTCGCGCGTGCGGTCGTCGCCGAACTGGGCGACGGCGAAGGCGAGGTCGTCGGCGGCGGCCCGCACGGCCTCGTCGGCGCGCACGAGCGCGACGCCGGCATCCGTCCGTCCCGGGATCGGCGCGTTCGCGGACCGGCGGGTGCGGCGGGTCAGCGCCACGACCCCGGCGACCGTGACCCCGGCGAACGCGACGGCGACGGTGCCGACCACGAGTCCGAGGAACGTCGCGAAGTCGGGCACGTCGCCGATTGTAGGCCCGGCGTCTTCAGCGCGGGTCCTGGTGCGGAGAGGGTTCTGCGGCGCGACCGAACCCGTCCCGTAGGGTTCCGACGCGCCGCAGAGGGATCACCGCGCCGCCGCAGAAACCCCGCCGAGGTTCCCGGGATTCCGGGGGACACCGGCTTATCGTGGCGATGTGCGGCATGCCGATCGGCGGGAGGACGACCTCGGAATGGACGAGGACGAGTTCGAACCTGTCGTCGACGCGCCCGCGACGCCGACCGACGAGCCCGCGCCCCCCGCGCCGGCCCCCGTCGCTGACCCCGGTCCGAGGCCGACTGGCGGCGCAGCGACCCCGCCGCCCCCGTGCGCGAGCACTGGCGCACCGAGCTCGCCGGCGTCGGCGGACGCTCCCCGCTCCTGCACTTCGTCGACGACCCGACGACCCGCATCGAACTCTCGACGACACACCCCGGCGGACTCGCCCGCTTCATCACCGGCGCGAGCACCCTCCTGTCGCAGCTCATCCGCGACGACGTCGCCCTCCGGGCCGCCCGACTCGCCGCCGACCGCATCGCCGCGAAGGGTCTGGAGCTGTCGAGCACCCGCGGCATCGACGCCATCCGCCTCGGCATCGGCCTCGCTACCTGGACCGGACCCGACGGGGGAGTACTGCGCGCCCATCCTGCTGCGGCCCCTCGCTCTGCGCCGCTACGGCCGCGACGTCGAGCTCAAGCTCCGCGGCGACGCCGTGCTCAACCCGGCCCTCGCCCGNGCGCTGGAGCAGCAGTTCGGGATCGCGCTCGACCCGCGNGCCTTCGTCGCCCTGAGCGACGCCGACGGCGCCTTCAAGCCGAACGCCGTCATCGACCAGCTNCGCGCCCTCACCGGGCACCTCCCCGGGCTTCGGGGTNCAGCCGCGGCTGCTCGTGTCGNCGTTCGCCGAGGTCGCCGNNGCGCTCGTCGCCGACGCCGTCGACCTCGAGCATCCGGTGCTCGACGCACTCGCCGGCAACTCGACCGCGAAGTGGGCGCTCGACGAGGCGCAGCATCCGGTCGAGGTCATCGATGCCGACCAGCGCGACCCGTCGACCGATACCCTCCTGCTGGATGCCGACGCCGAGCAGGAGCACGTCGTCGCGCAGATCGCGGCGGGCAACTCCGTCGTCGTGACGACGATGCCCGGCACGGGTGGCACCCAGACGGTCGTCAACGCCCTCGGAGCCCTCGTCGGCCAGGGCAAGCGCGTGCTCGTCGTGAGCCCCCGCCGGGGGTCGCTCTCCGGCATCTCGCGCCGCTTCTCCGACATCGGCCTGCCCGGTGTCGCCGTCTCTCCGCGCACGCTCCGCCGCGACCTGCTCAAGGCGATCACGCGCAACGAGCGGGCCGCCGCCCCGGACCTGAGCGAGATCGACGAGGCGCTCGTGCGGCTGCGGTCGGTGCTGCTCGACTACCGCGACGCGCTCACCCGCACCGACCCGGTGATCGGCGTCTCCGTGCTCGACTGCGTCACCGAGCTGTCGCGGCTCGCCCTGCTTCCGGAACCCCCGGCGACGACGGTGCGCCTCGGCCGGGAGACCGTGGAGCGTCTCGCCGCCGACCGCGCCCCCGCCGCGACGACGATGATCGAGGCCGCGAAGCTCGGGGAGTTCCGCTACGGCCCGGCCGACTCGCCCTGGTACGGGGCCGTCTTCTCGACCGGTGACGAGGCCGCCGCGGCGCACCTCCTCGCGAAGCGCCTGCACGGCGAGGCCGTCCCGTGGCTGCTCGTCCGCGCCGGCGAGGTCATCGGCGCGACGCGCATGCGCCCGTTCGAGTCGATCGCGGAGCTCGGCGTGTACCTGCGGCTGCTCGCCGACATCCGCGACACCCTCGACCGCTTCGTGCCGGCCGTCTTCGACCGACCGCTCACCGAGCTCATCGCCGCGACCGCGCCCCGCCGCGAGTCGCCGCAGATGAGCTCGGGTGACCGCCGCCGCCTCACGCACCTCGCGAAGGAGTACATCCGACCGGGGATGCAGGTGCGCGACCTGCACGGCGCGCTCGACGCGGTGCAGCGGCAGCGGGTCCTCTGGCAGCGCTTCGTCGCCGCGGGCGTCACACCCGAGGTTCCGACGGGCATCGCGGAGGTGCAGGCCGCGTGGGAGCAGGTCGCCGCCGACCTCGAGTCGCTCGACGCGCCGCTCGGCCGCACGACGCGGGAGACCTCGCTCCTCCACCTCCCGTTGCACGAGCTCGGGCAGGTGCTCGGCGGGCTCGCGGAGGAGTCGGACGCGCTCTCCAACCTCCAGGAGCGCGCCGAGCTGGTCGGCGTGCTGCGCGCCCTCGACCTCGACGAGCTCATCGCCGACCTCGCCAACCGGCACGTGCCGGAGGAGGGCGTCGCGGCGGAGCTCGAGCTCGCGTGGTGGCGCAGCGCCCTCGACGCGCTCCTCGCGAGCGACCGCGCGCTCCTCGGCGCGAAGACCGACGTGTTGGAGCGGCTCGAGGCCGACTTCCGTCTCGTCGACGACGCCCACGTCGCCGGCAGCGCGCAGGGTCTCGCCCACCGGCTCGCGGAGGCGTGGAAGATCGGCCTGCTCGACTGGCCCGAGGAGGCCGCCGCGCTCAAGTCCGCGCTCCGCGCCGAGGACGTGGATGCCGCCGCGCTCCAGCGCTCGGCCCCACACCTGTCGCGCACCCTCGCGCCCGTGTGGCTCGCGTCGCCGTACGAGATCGACGCCGTGCCGGGAGACATGAGCTTCGACGCCGTGATCCTCGTCGACGCCGGGACGCTGACCGTCGCCGAGAGCGTCGGCGCGATCCGCCGGGCGAAGCAGGTCGTCGCGTTCGGCGACCCGGTGCTCGAGACGCCGTCGGCGTTCACGACGGGACTCGTCGCGTCCGACGACGAGGAGCCGCGACCGGATGCGCGCACCCTCGAGGAGCTCCACGCCCGGTCGGCGATGGCGCGGCTCGGGCAGATCCTCCCGGCGCTGCGGCTCACGCGGTCGTACCGCGCCGGCGGCGAGGACCTCGCGGAGCTCGTCAACCGTCGCTTCTACGGCGGCGCGATCGAGGCGCTGCCGTGGGCGGGCTCGTTCCTCGGCCACGGGAGCCTCGTGCTCGAGTACGTCGACGACGGCACGGGACTCCCCGACACCGTCACGGGCGCGGTGGAGAGCGTGGATGCCGAGGTGCGCCGCGTCGTCGACCTCGTCATCCAGCACGCGGAGACGCGCCCGCAGGAGTCGCTCATGGTCGTGACGGCGAGCGAGAAGCACGCCGCGCGGGTGTGGAAGGCGATCGCGGAGGCGATGTCCGGGCGCGTCGCCCTCACGGACTTCGTGCTGAGCGACCGCGCGGAGCCGTTCGACGTGCTCCCGATCTCCCAGTCGACGGCGCAGAGCCGCGACCGGGTGGTGTTCTCGGTCGGCTACGGCCGCACCCCGCACGGTCGCGTGCTCTCGGACTTCGGCCCGCTCGGGATGCCCGGCGGCGAGCGACTCCTCGCGGTCGCGATGACCCGGGCCCGTCGCTCGCTCGTGATCGTGACGTGCTTCCGCCCTGCGGACGTCGAGGACGGTCGCCTCGGCCACGGCGCGGTCGCGCTCGCCGAGATCCTCGAGGAGGTCGCCGCCCGCCGTGCGTCGGAGCCGCTGCCCGACGACTCCGATCCGATGCTCGTCGACCTCGCCCGCCGGCTCGAGTCGCGGGGCCTGCGGGTCGCGCTCGGACACCGCGGGAAGCTCGGGCTCGTCGCCGCGAACGGCGGGATGTGCGTCGTCGTGGAGACCGACTCGGTGCTGCTCGGGCGTTCGCTGCGCGAGTCGCTGCGGTTGCGTCCGGAGGTGCTCCGTCGCCTCGGCTGGCACTACGCGCGCGTGCACGCGTTCGAGCTGTTCAGCGACCCGGATGCCGTGGCCGATCGGATCGCACGGCTGGCCGGCGTCCAGGTGAACGCGGCGATCACGCAGGAGATCCCGGTCGTTGCCGGACACTGATCCGTCGCCCGTCCCGGAGAGTCCGGTGCCGCGCCGCCGGAGGCACCGCCGCGTGCGCACGGAGCCGCCCCCGGGCAGCGATCCGCACCCCCTCGAGGAGCCGGATCGTCACGCCGAGGGCGAGAACGACGCGAGGATGCGCGAGGACAAGCCCCCGCACTACTGACCCCGGTGGTCGAGTAGCGCCGACGGCGGGTGCTTGCCGGCGGTCGAGTCGCCTAGGGCTTCTGCTGCTGCGCGCGCAGGAGGTCGCGGATCTCGGTGAGGAGTTCCTGTTCCGTGGGCACGGGCTCCGGCTCCGGCTCCGGGTCGTTCTTCTTCTTGCGCCCGAACGGGTTCTTCCGCAGGTAGTTCATCGGCACGATGAGCGCGAAGTAGACGACCGTCGCGACGAGCAGGAACTGGATGACCGCGGAGAGCACCCGGCCCCAGGCGAGCACGATGGCGTCGTCGGCGCCGGGGGCGCTCTCGGGTCGGATCGTGATGCCCGCGCTGTTGAGGTCGTCGGCGTTGAACAGGAGCGCGATGACGGGGTTGAAGATGCCCTCGACGAGCCCCGTGACGATCGCGGTGAACGCCGCTCCGATGACCACGGCGACCGCGAGGTCGATCACGTTGCCGCGGAGGATGAACTCCTTGAAACCCTTCAGCATGGTGTCCCCCGAGCTCCTAGAAGGTGACGATGCCCCCGGGGGTCACGACGCCGTTCACCGGCTGGTCGTGGCGCTCGCGCGGCACCGCGTCGACGAACTCGTCGTCGAAGATCACAGCATAGACCGGGGGGCACTTCTCCATCGAGCCCAGGGTCTTGTCGAAGTATCCGCGGCCCCAGCCCATGCGCATGCCGGTGCGGTCGACCGCGGCGGCGGGCACGAGGATGAGGTCGACGTCGTTGATCGCGATCGGACCGCGGAGCTCGGAGGTCGGGGTCGGCATCCCGAGCACGTCCTCGTCCTCCTCCTGGTCGTCGTACGGCGCCCAGTCGAGGAGCCCGTCTTCGCGCGACACGGGGAGCAGCACCTCGAGCCCCTGCTCGAACGCCCAGCGCAGGAACGGGCGCGTGCCCGGCTCGTCGGGGAGCGACAGGTACGCGGCGATCGACTTGGCACCGAGCCGGATGGTGAGTTCGCTCAGGCGACGGGTGAGGGCGGCTGCGTCCTGCTCGCGTTGGGTGCTGGTGCGGATGCGGCGGCGCTCCCGCAGTTCGGCGCGGAGGGCGCGCTTCTCGCTGTCCACATCGGCCACGCCCCGAGTTTAGGGCCGGTTAGGGTGGGACCCATGCCCCCCGTCACGATCACCAAGGCCGTCATCCCCGCTGCCGGTCTCGGCACGCGCTTCCTCCCGGCCACCAAGGCCATGCCGAAGGAGATGCTGCCGGTCGTCGACATGCCCGCCATCCAGTACGTCGTCGAGGAGGCCGTCGCCGCGGGGCTGCACGACGTGCTCATGGTCACGGGACGCAACAAGAGCGCGCTCGAGAACCACTTCGACAAGGTGGGGGAGCTCGAGCAGATCCTCACGAGCAAGGGCGACGTCGAGAAGCTCGACAAGGTGCGCCGCTCCACCGACCTCGCCGACGTGCACTACGTGCGGCAGGGCGACCCCCGCGGCCTCGGCCACGCCGTCCTGCGGGCCCGCATGCACGTCGGCGACGAGCCGTTCGCGGTGCTGCTCGGCGACGACATCATCGACTCGCGTGACGTGCTGCTCACCCGGATGCTCGACGTGCAGGCGGCGCGCAACACGACCGTCATCGCGCTCCTCGAGGTCGACCCGGGCCAGACCCACCTCTACGGCATCGCGACGGTCGAACCGACGAACGAGGACGACGTGGTGCGCATCACGGGCCTCGTCGAGAAGCCGGAGCCGGGCACGGCGCCGTCGAACCTCGCCATCATCGGGCGCTACGTGCTGCGGCCCGAGATCTTCGACATCCTCGAGAAGACGAACCCGGGCAAGGGCGGCGAGATCCAGCTCACCGACGCGCTCCAGGAGCTCGCCACCGGTCCCGACTGGGCGGGAGGCGTGCACGGCGTCGTGTTCCGCGGACGCCGCTACGACACGGGCGACCGGCTCGACTACCTCAAGGCGATCGTGCAGCTCGCGAGCGACCACGCCGAGCTCGGAACCGAGTTCCGCGAGTGGCTCAAGCCGTTCGTCGCGTCCCTGACGGGAGGCGACGAAGCAGTGGCAGACTCTCCGGAGTGACCATCCCGGTGCTGCGCGACGGGCCCGTGGCGATCCGCCCGATCCGTCTCCGCGACTCCCGCGTCCTCGAACGCGAACTGCTCGACAACCGCTCCTGGCTGCGCAAGTGGGAGGCGACCAATCCGGGCGGTCCGGTCGGGTTCGACGCGCGGGCCAGCATCCGGTCGCTTCTGGCGCACGCGCGCGCCGGACACGGCGTGCCCTTCGTCATCGAGTACGAAGGCGAGCTCGCGGGACAGCTCAACGTGTCCGGGATGTCGTACGGCTCGCTGTCGTCGGCATCGATCGGCTACTGGGTCGCGGAACGGTTCGCGGGGCGCGACGTCACCCCGACGGCGGTCGCGCTCGCCACCGACTACGTGTTCTTCACCCTCGGCCTGCACCGGATGGAGATCTGCATCCGCCCGGAGAACGCGCCGTCGCTGCGCGTCGTCGAGAAGCTCGGGTTCCGCTACGAGGGGCTGCGGCGGCGGTTCATCCACATCAACGGCGACTGGCGCGACCACTTCTGCTTCGCGCTCACCGTGGAGGAGATCCCCGAGGGAGTCCTCCAGCGGTGGAAGGCGGGACGCGTGCCGGCGGGCGTCGGCAGCGTCCCCGCCGCCGACCGCGCCGCCGCGGAGCGCCCCCTCCGCCTCCCCTGAGGGTCTCGGCACGCGCCCGCGGCGCTACTCGACCACCGAGGGCTACAGCCAGACGAACGGGACGAGCGCGGTGAGCACCATCGCGACGACGAAGATCCCCATGCCGACGGCGATGAGGATCCACTGGGCGCGCCGACTGTTGAGCACGGCGGCCACACCGAGGAGGAACAGGGTGACGGCCATGAGCACGGTGTTGAGGGTGAGCCGGTCGCCGTGGCCGTTGGCCTCGTCGCCCTTCAGCAGCAGCGCCTCGCTCTCCTCGTCGGTCTCCGACCAGGCGCCGAAGAGGACGTCGAGGTAGTCGTCCGACTCCTGCGGCGACACGTAGACGTCGGGGTTAGCGTCCATCTCGGCGACGGACCAGTCGATGGCGTCCTGGAGGTCGGGGCTCACGGCCTGGAACAGCAGCGCTTCGAACTTCGCGGTGGCGAGCTCGGCGACGACCGGGTCGGCGGCATCCATCTCGATGGAGAGTTCGGTCATGCGGCTGAGCACCTGCGCATCCTGGAGGTACTGCTGGTTCGCCTCGAGGTAGAGCGACTCGGCTTCGGTCTGGAGCGCGCCGCCCTTCGAGTACGACGCCGCCTGGATGCCGCCGTAGAGGGCGGCCTGGAACGACGTGTACGCGGTGGCGAGGGAGACGATGCCGAGCAGGATGACGATGAGCAGCTGCATGTCGGCGATGAGGGGGATGCGGGTCGACGGCGCGGCGTCGCGGGTGTCGGTCATGGACGGCCTCGGGTGTGATACGGGTGGGCAGCGGTGGCGGACCCACGCTATCGGTCCGGGGCTCGTCGGCGCGGCACCCCGATCCGGGGGCACGCCGACCTTAATCTCGCTCCATGGACGGTACGGGAGCGGGCACGGCGATCATGATCGCCGTCGCGGCCGTGCTGTGGTTCGTGTACTTCGTGCCGACGTGGCTGCGCCGCCGGGAGTACCTCGCGACGGAGCGCACGGCCACGCGACTCCAGCAGACGATCCGCGTGATGGCGGAGACGGCGGAGGTGCCGGAGGAGGTCCGCGTCGCGGTGACGGCGCGCGACGCCGCGCGGGTGGAGCGCCAGGTGCGGGCACAGGCCGCGCGCGCGGCCGTGGATGCCGAGTCGCTGCGGCGCCGACGTCAGCGTCGCACGCGGCTGGGGGCATCCCTCGTGCTGCTCGCGGCGATGATCGCGGTGGGCGTGCAGCTGTGGCTCGTGGCGTCGACGGGGATGTCGCTCGGCGGGTTCTTCGTGCTCGTCGCGGGGGTCGCGGCGGGCGGTGCCGCGATCGCGGTGCAGCGCCGACTGGATGCCGTGGCGGCTCCGCGTGCGTCCGCGCCGGTGCGCACCCGGACGGCGGTGCACCTCGAGGATGTCGACGTCCCGCGGGCGCCGTCGGCTCCGTGGACGCCGGTGCAGGTGCCGCGTCCGCTCTACCTCTCCCGCCCGGCGCCCCAGGCCGCGCCGGCCCGCACAGACCTCGCGGAGTCGCTGCGCGCGGCGGCGGCCGCGTCGGAGGCGGCATTGCGCGAGGCGCACGAGGCTCCCGAGGTCGCGCCGCTGCGCTCAGCGCCCCCCGCGGCGTCGACGTCCCGGTACGCGCGCATGGGGGTGCTCGGGCCCGACGCGGTCGAGGCGCCCGACCTCGACGAGGTGCTGCGCCGCCGTCGTTCTGCTGGCTGAGCGGCGCCCGAACCCCTGCTAAGGTGGATCTCTGTTCACGGGCCCTTGGCGCAGTTGGTAGCGCGCCTCGTTCGCATCGAGGAGGTCAGGGGTTCAAATCCCCTAGGGTCCACCGTGTGAGAGCCCGGCCATCGGCCGGGCTCTTGTCGTCGGTCGCGGCGATTCTGTCGTCGGTCGCGCGATTGCGTCGTCGCCCGCGGTCCATCCCGCGCCCGTCTGCTACGGATGAGTGTCGGTGGTGGGTGGTTGTGTTGGGGGTATGGAAGCCCCCCGCCTGTACGACCCGGCGCGTGCCGAGACGCGGGTGGCGTTCGGGGTCGCGGAGGCGGAGTTCGCGGCGTCGACGATCGCGCGGGCTACGGCGGAGCAGATGCGGGCGATCGTGGCGGTGTTGGCGGAGGCGCGGCGGGAGCCGGCTGCGCTTCTGGACGAGGCGTCCGTCGACATGCTCGATGTGGCACAGCAGGTCGACTACGCGCAGCGGGCGGCTGTGGCGGATCTGGCGGCGAGTATCGGGATGGCGGAGGGCACGGTGTGGGCGCTCGCCCGTCAGGGGCAGTTGCTCATGCAGGCGACCCCGCGGGTGTGGGCACGGTTCCGCGAGGGGGAGTTCTCTGCCCCGAACGCGCGTCGGCTCGCGGACCGGGTCACCGAGGTGTCGCCGGAGCGGTGGTATGACCTGGATGCCGCGGTCGAGCAGCTCGGGACGCTCGCGCCCGCGAGGTTCGCGAGCTGGTTGAACCGCATCGTGGAGCAACTCGCGACCGAGCCTCTCGCCGTGCGCCACCGCCGGGCGGAGGAGCGACGGTGCGTCACGGTCGAACCGGAGCGGGATGGGATGGCGTGGCTCGGCATTCACCTCTCCGCCGCGAACGCCGCGCAGGTGATGTCGCGACTCGACGCCGACGCCGACCACCTCGCGTCGCTGCCTGACGAGACCCGCACCCGGGACCAGCTGAGGGCTGACGTCGCCGTGGCGCTGCTGCTGTCGACCTCGGCGACCGGGTCACCGGTTCGAGCCACCGTGTCGGTGACGGTTCCCGTGCTGACTCTGCTGGGACTCTCCGACGAACCCGGCAGCCTCGACGGCTGCACACCGATCGACCCCGGGACCGCACGCGAACTCGCCGCTTCGGCGCCGTCGTTCCACCGCATCCTCACCCACCCGATCACCGGCGCGATCCTCGACGTCGACCGCACCACCTACCAGGTCCCCGCCGACCTCAAGCGGGCCGTGATCGCCCGCAACCCCACCTGCGTGTTCCCCGGCTGCGGACGCCACGCGAGACGCTGCGACCTCGACCACACCCACGCCTGGGCCGACGGCGGCCCCACCTGCCTGAGCAACCTCCGCCCGCTCTGCACACACCACCACCGGCTCAAACACCTCACCACGTGGCGCGTGACACCCACCCCCACCGGTGTCGAATGGGAGAGTCCGACCGGCCGCATCCACCACATCGACGACCCGCCACCCTTCTGCGCGAGGCCGCCCTTCTGACCCAGACCGCCCGGATGCTCAGCTCCGCGCGCGCAACTCTTCACGCACGGCCTCGAGCCCCGCCTCCACCTCGGCGAACGTCGTCGACAGCGGTGAGAGCCCGATCCGCAGCCCGTCGGGGAAACGGAAGTCGGGGATGACGCCGCGCTCCCACAGCGCCGCCGTGACGTCGCGCATCGCGGGGTGCGCGAGGGTCACGTGTCCGCCCCGCCGCTCGGGGTCCCGCGGGCCGACAACGCGAACCCCGAGGTCGAAGAGCCGTGACTCCGCCCACTCCACGACGAACGCGGTGAGCGCGACGGACTTCGCCCGGATGGCAACCACCCCCGCCTCCTCGATGAGGTCGAGCATGTCGCGCACGGGGAGCATCCCGACGATCGGGGGCGTCCCGGAGAGGAAGCTCCGCATCCCCGGTCCCGGCCGGTACCCCGGTCCCATCGCGAACACGTCGGCGGCCCCCATCCACCCCTGGATGGGCTGGGTGAGAGACCCCTGGAGGCCCTCCCGCACGTACGCGAACGCGGGGGCTCCCGGGCCGCCGTTCAGGTACTTGTAGGTGCAGCCGACGGCGAGGTCGACGCCCCAGGCATCCAACGACACCGGCAGCACACCCGCGGAGTGGCAGAGGTCCCACAGCACGAGCGCCCCCGCCCGGTGGGCGAGGGCCGTGATCGCTGGCACGTCGGCGACGTACCCGGAGCGGTACGCGACGTGACTCAGCACGACGAGGGCGGTGCGCTCGCCGACGACCTCCGCGACCTGCTCGGGGGTGACGCCGAGGGCGGGGTCGGGGGTGATCCAACGCAGGGTGAGACCGCGCTCCGCGGCGATGCCCTCGAGCACGAACCTGTCGGTGGGGAAGTTGTCGGAGTCGACGACGACTTCGTCGCGGCCCTCCCGGAGGGTGACGGCGGCGCGCGCGAGCTTGTAGAGCAGCACCGTCGTCGAGTCCGCGACGATCGTCTGCCCCGCCGCCGCGCCGAGGGTGAGCGCGGCGATGCGGTCGCCGAGGGCGAAGGGCGCGTCCAACCACTGCTCGTCCCAGGAGCGGATCAGCCGCGACCCCCAGTCCCGCCGTAGGAACTCGTCGACCCGTCGCGCCGTCGCCGCGACCGGGCGCCCGAGCGAGTTGCCGTCGAGGTACGCGACGACACCCTCCGCCGGAACGAAGCGGGCGGCGAAACGCGGCGAGCGGGTCGGCGGCGTCGAGGTCGGCGGCGGTTCTCATGCGGGGTCCTTCGGCAGCACGACGGCGGTGAGGAGGTCGTCGAGGGTGAGCTCGTCGACGTGCGTCGCGTCGGCGATCACCGAGGCCGAGTCGGTCGCGCCCGGCAGGAACCCGCGCAGCGCCGCGACGAGGTCCCGGATGCCGAGACCGGCGCCGGCGAGAGCCTCGAGTTCGCGGCGGTTCAGTCCGGCGGGGAGCGGCCCGTTGCCGAGGTCGGTGCCGTAGTGCACCGCGCCGCCGAACCCGACGAAACGCTCGAGGTTGCCGACCGCGCGGGCGAAGTCGTCGCCGTAGGACCCCCAGCCGTGGATGTCGAGGGTGCTGATCCACGCAAGCCGCCCCGCCATCCCGCGCAGCGTCTCGTCCGGCAACCGGTGGGTCCACGGGGTGTGGGCGAGGGCGTCGACGCCGGCGTCGAGGGCGCGTTCCGGCTGCCCGGCGCCCTGCGCGTGGGCGACGATGGGCAGGCCCGCGTCATGGGCGCGTGCGACGACCGCGGCGAGGAGGTCGTCGCCCCACACCGGCCCTGCCTCCGCGTTGAGCGTGACCTTCGCGACGCGCGAGCCCGCCGCGACGAGATCGGTGATGGCGACCGCCGCGGCCTCGGCATCCGCCACCTCCCGCGTCGCCGCGGGCGGCGCCCACCCTGCCGTCGCCGGATAGCCGCCGGGAGCCGCGAGCAGCGGGCCGGCGGTGTCGATCGCGAGGCCGGGATGCGCGTCCCGCCACGTCGCGACGACCGCCGGATCCCAGCCGAGGTCGAGCACGCGACCGATGCCCCCGGACACGAGCTCCGACGGGTCGACGAGCCCGAGGTGCACGTGGGAGTCGCAGAACGCGGGGAGGGCGACCGGCATCAGGAGCCGATCTCGGTGCGCACGGCGTAGAGCTCCGGGAAGAACGACCGCTCGAGTGCCTTCTCGAGGAACGACACCCCGCTGCTGCCGCCCGTGCCCGACTTGAGCCCGATCGTGCGTTGCACCGTGCGGAGGTGCCGGAACCGCCACAGCTGGAAGTTGTCCTCGATGTCGACGAGCTCCTCGCACGCCTCGTAGAAGCGCCAGTGCTCCTTCGAGTGCTCGTAGATCGACTGCAGCACGGGCACGAGCTCGGGCGTGAACTCCCAGTTGCGACGCACGTCGCGCTCGAGCACCGACGCCGGGATGTCGAACCCGGCGCGCGCGAGCATCCGCAGGAACTCGTCGTAGAGGGTCGTCTCCTCGAGCGTCGCGGCGAGCATCGCCCGGGCCCCGGGCTCGGAGTCGAAGACCTCGAGCATCCGCTCGTCCTTGTTGCCGAGCAGGAACTCGACGGCGCGGTACTGGTACGACTGGAACCCCGACGACGTCGCGAGGAACCGGCGGAACTCGACGTACTCCGACGGCGTCAGGGTCGCCAGCACCGACCACTGCTCGGTGAGCTGGAACTGGATCTGCTTGATGCGCGCGGTGCGCTTGAGCGCCGTGCCGAGGTCGTCGTCGCGGAGCGCGTCGCGGGCCGACCGCAGTTCGTGCAGCAGGAGCTTGAGCCAGAGCTCCGACGTCTGGTGCTGGATGATGAACAGCAGTTCGTCGTGGTGCGGGGGATCGCTGCGCAGGTGCTGCGCCGCGAGGAGGTCGTCGAGCGCCAGGTACCGGCCGTAGGTGAGCTGCTCTGCCACCGAGCCACGGTATCCCCATCCCCGACATACTGGGGGCATGATCCTGCCCTTCGACCCGGTCCTCGGCATCGCCATCGCCGTCGGTGCGGTGCTGCTGCTGATCGTGCTCATCGTGATCGTGCGTCGGCATCAAGATCGCGAAGCCCGACGAGGCGATCATCGTCACCTCGCGCCGCCGTCGCGGCGGAGACGGCGACGAGAACGCCGGGCAACGCGTCGTGTTCGGCTCCCGCGTCTTCGTGAAGCCGATCGTCGAGGCGTACTTCAAGCTCAGCCTCCGCAGCCGGCAGCTCAACGTGCAGGCGGTCGCACAGACCCGGGATGCCATCACGATCCGCGTCAACGCCGTCGCGGTCGTCAAGGTCGGCGGGTCCGAGCCGATGGTGCGCGCCGCCGCGCAGCGCTTCCTCAACCAGCAGGACCAGATCGAGTCGTCGACCGAGGAGGTGCTGTCCGGCTCGATCCGCTCGATCGTCGGCCAGCTCACCGTCACCGAGATCATCACCAACCGCCAGGCGCTCCAGGGCCAGGTGCTCGAGGCCGTCGGCGAGTCGCTCGACGTGCAGGGTCTCACGATCGACACCCTCCAGATCAAGGAGATCGACGACGACAACGGCTACATCCGCGACCTCGGTCGTGCCGAGGCGGCGCGCGTGAAGCAGGTCGCCGAGATCGCCGAGGCGGAAGCCCGCCGGGCGTCGGAGCAGGCCCGCATCGCCGCCGACCAGGCGCTCGCCGAGGCCCAGCGCGAGCTCGACCTGCGGATGGCGGACATCCAGAAGGAGACCGACAAGGCCCGCGCCGAAGCGGCCGCCGCCGCACCGCTCGCCGAGGCGATCGCGCAGCAGGAGGTCGTCGCGCAGCAGGAGATCACCGCCGCGAAGCGCGTCGGGCTGCGCAAGCAGGAACTCGACGCGGAGATCCGGGCGAAGGCGGATGCCGACGCCTACGCCCTCGAGAAGGAGGCGCAGGCCGCGGCTGCCGCCGCCGTCGCCCAGGCGAACGCCGACCGCGACGCCCGCCGTGCCGCCGCCGAGGCGCTCGAGGCCGAGGGTCTCGCGGAACGCAACCGCCGTATCGCCGCCTCCGAGGCCCTACGGTCCGAGGGTGAGGCGGAGGCCGATGCGATCCGCCTGCGCGGCACCGCCGAGGCGGAGTCGCAGAAGCTCCAGGCGGAGGCGCTCGCCGAGCGCAGCGCGGAGCTGCTCAAGCAGCAGATCATCGCCCAGCTGCCCGACATCGTGCGCGCCGCCTCCGAGCCGCTCTCCGCGATCTCGAACATGACGGTCATCTCCTCCGACGGCACGGGAGCCTCGGCCGTGGGCCAGGGCGTCGCGGGTCAGCTCGCGACGAGCGTGCAGATCGTCAAGGACGTCACCGGCATCGACATCGCCGACATCCTCAACGCCCGCGTGCAGGGCGAGGCGATCGGCGAGGCGATCAACCAGCCCGCGCGTCCGCGCGCGTCCAAGGCGAAGCCGGCCGAGTGAGGCCCGGGTCCGGGCGAGAGACCCGGATTGGGGGCATCGCGACGCTCCCGGGAGGGGCCGGGACGCCGATAGCGTGAAACGACCACCGAGGGCGCTGGCTGCATCCCTCGCCCGAAGCCCGCACTCGGAGGTTCCGTGTCCGACCACGTCCGCATCATCCTCATCGACACCGGCTTGCCCGGGATCGCGCGGCTGAAGGCCGAGCTGGAGTTCGCCCTCGGCGGCGACGTGCACGTGACCGAGCTGCACTACCTGCGCGCGACGGTCGCCCACAACAGGCCCGATGTCGTCGTGCTGAGCCTCGAGGCGATGACCGCGGCCCCGGCGGTGCGCGACGAACAGCCCGGCACCCCGGTGGTCGTGCTCGCGCCCGGGGCGGCCCTCGCCGACGCCGTGCAGGCGGTGCGGCTCGGCGTCACCGAGTTCCTCACCGACGTCCCGCCGACGCCGGAGCTCGTCTCGAAGCTCGTCGAGCTCGGCGAGGCGTTCCGGGAGACGAGGAGCGCGGCGCGTCGCCGCCAGACGGTGCTCGCGATCGGGGCGCACCCCGACGACGCGGAGGCCGGGGTCGGTGGCATCCTCGCCGCCCACCGCGCCGCGGGCGACGACGTCACGATCCTCACCCTGTCCCGCGGGCGCCGCGACGGCGGACTCGAGGTCGCCCGCGCGGAGGCCCTCGCCTCGGCCGCGGTCATCGGCGCGCGACTCGTGCTCGAGGACGTGATCGCCGACGGGATGCCCGCCGTGCTCGCGGCGGTGTCCCACGTCGTCGGCGAGCTCGACCCGACGATCGTCTACACCCACAGCCACCACGACCGGCGTCAGGACCACCGGCTCGTGCACGAGGCCGTCGTCACGGTGTGCGAGGAGGTGCCGACGGTCGCGTGCTTCCACGGCACGACCGGCACGGTCGACTTCGCCCCGACGCGCTTCGTGCCGATCGACGGCTTCACGCAGGCGAAGCTCGCGATGCTCGGCAACTTCGCCGCCCAGGGCGACCGTCCCGACTACCTCGCGCCCGACTTCGTGCTCGCCTCGGCGCGCTACTGGTCGCACTACGGACCGGGGTCGTACTGCGAGCCGCTCGAGATCATCCGGGAGTCGGTGCTCGCCCCCGTCGGCACGCAGGCCGTCGTGACCGGACACGCCCACGACACGGGCGCGGTCACACCCATCCCGGCCTGACCGCCGCTTACCCCTCGACCCAGTCGAGGCTGCGGCTCACTGCCTTCCGCCACGTCGCGAGCCGCGACTCCCGCTCCGCGTCGTCGATCGTCGGCTCCCACCGCCGGTCCTCGATCCAGTTGGCCCGCAGGTCGTCGAGCCCGCCCCACACGCCGGTCGCGAGGCCGGCGGCGTAGGCGGCGCCGAGGGCGGTCGTCTCCGCGACGCGGGGGCGCACGACGGGGATGCCGAGGATGTCGGCCTGGAACTGCATGAGCAGGCCGTTGGCGACCATCCCGCCGTCGACGCGGAGCTCCCGGATCGGCACCCCGGCATCCGCGTTCGCCGCGTCGAGCACCTCGCGCGTCTGGAAGGCCGCCGCCTCGAGGGCGGCCCGCGCGAAGTGCGCCTTCGTCGCGAAGCGGGTGAGTCCCGTGATCACGCCGCGCGCGTCGGGGCGCCAGTGCGGGGCGAAGAGTCCGGAGAACGCGGGCACGATGTAGACGCCGCCGTTGTCGGGCACCGACGCCGCGAGCGGCTCGACCTCGGACGCCGAGGAGAAGAGCCCGAGGTTGTCGCGCAGCCACTGGATGAGCGAGCCCGTCACCGCGATCGACCCCTCGAGCGCGTAGCGGGGCGGCTCGCCGTCGAGCTGGTAGGCGACGGTCGTGATGAGCCCGTTCCGCGAGCGCACGATCTCCTCGCCCGTGTTGACGATGAGGAAGTTGCCCGTGCCGTAGGTGTTCTTGCTCTCGCCGGGGCGGAACGCCGCCTGGCCGAACGTCGCCGCCTGCTGGTCGCCGAGGATGCCGGCGATCGGCACCTCGCGGAGGAGACTCGACGACTTCGCGGTGCCGAACACGCCCGACGACGGCCGGATCACCGGGAGCATCGCGGGGGGGATGCGGAACGCCTCGAGCAGGTCGTCGCGCCAGTCGAGGGTGCGCAGGTCCATGAGGAGGGTGCGGCTCGCGTTGGTGACGTCCGTCGCGTGGACCCCGCCGTCGGGGCCGCCGGTGAGGTTCCACAGCACCCACGAGTCGGTGGTGCCGAAGAGGAGCTCGCCCGCCTCCGCCCGGGCGCGGGCGCCGTCGACGTGGTCGAGGATCCAGGCGATCTTCGTCGCCGAGAAGTAGGTCGCGAGCGGCAGGCCGGTGACGTCGGCGAAGCGGTCGGTGCCCCCGTCGGCGGCGAGCGCGTCGACGTCCGCCTGCGTGCGGGTGTCCTGCCACACGATCGCGTGGTGGACGGGTTCGCCCGTGCGGCGGTCCCACACGACGACGGTCTCCCGCTGGTTGGTGATGCCGATGCCCGCGACGTCGTGCCGGGTGATGTCGGCCTTCGCGAGCGCCATCCCGATGACCTCGCGGGTGTTGCGCCAGATCTCGGCGGCATCGTGTTCGACCCAGCCGGCCTGCGGGAAGATCTGGCGGTGCTCGAGCTGTCCCGACGACACCGGGGCGCCGGTCTCGTCGAACACGATCGCGCGGGTGCTCGTCGTGCCCTGGTCGATCGCGACGATGTACGGCATCCTGAGGTCTCCTTCGATCCGGGGATGTTCGGATCTCCGACGATACGGTCCCGCGCGATCCGGCGCGGTACGGGAGCGAGCTAGCGTGGAGGAGTGCTCACCGATTCGCCTGCGCTGCTCGTCTACGGCGCCGACTGGTGTCGCGACTGCCTGCGCACCAAGCGCCAGCTCGACGGACTCGGGATCGGCTACGCGTACATCGACGTCGAGCACGTCGACGGGGCCGCGGATGAGGCGCAGGCCATCTCGGGCCGCATGAACATCCCCGTCGTCGTCTACCCCGACGGCACCCACCACGTCGAACCCGCCGACGCGGACGTCGCCGCGAAGCTCCGGGAACTCGGGCTCCTCGGCGAACCGCTCAGCGCGTAGGACCCTCCGCCCGGAGCGTCGTGCGCTCCGGGAGGTGCAGCCGGGCGAGGAACCGGTCGGCGCCGCGCGGCGCGCGGGATCGGTCGGCGCGCGACACGAGCACGACGACGAGCGCCGCGACGGGCACCGACCACGCCGCCGGCTGCGCGAGCAGCACCCCCGCCCAGCCGGAACCCGCCGCGAACGGGGCGAGCAGGATGGCGCCGCCGCAGAGGATCGCGCCCGACGCCATCCCCGCGATCGCCCCGCGCGCCGTGAGTCCGCGCCACCAGATGCCGAGCAGGAGCACCGGGCACAGGGTCGACGCGGTGAACGCGAACACGAGGCCGACCGAGCCCGCGAGGCCCGAGGAGTCCGTGAGCAGCGCGACGGCGAGCGGCACGAGCGCCGAGCCGATCGCCGCGATCCGGAAGCCGCGCACCGACCCGCCGAACAGGTCCTGCGAGACGACGCCGGCGAGCGACACGACGAGCCCCGACGTGGTCGACAGGAACGCGCCGAACGCCCCCGCGATGACGAGGGCCGTGAGCACCTCGCCGAGCGGCCCGGGCACGAGCATCCCGGGCAGGAGCAGCACGAGCGCGTCGGCCTCCCCGGCGAGTTCCGGAGCGAAGACGCGGCCGAGCATCCCGAACGCGACGGGGAACAGGTAGAACACCGACAGGAGCCCGAGCACGATGAGGGTCGTGCGCCGCGCCGCCCGGCCGTCGGGGTTCGTGTAGAAGCGCACGAGCACGTGCGGCAGGCCCATCGTGCCGAGCAGGAGCGCGATGAGGAGCGACGCGGAGGCGTAGATCTCGGTGCCCGTCGCCGGCTGCGGCACCGGCAGCGCGACCGACGTCGGCAGGGCCGCTTCGGTGCCGGGCAGGAACACCAGGATGAGCACGACCGGGATGGCGAGGGCCGTGAGCTTGAGCCAGAACTGGAACGCCTGCACGAACGTGATCGCGCGCATCCCGCCCGCCGCGACGACGACGCCGACGATGACGGCGACGCACGCAGCGCCTGCCCAGCGGGGGAGTCCCGTCGTGATCCCGACCGTGAGGGCGGCGCCCTGCAGCTGCGGCACGATGTAGAACCAGCCGATGACGATCACGAGCACGCTCGTCACCCGCCGCACGCCGGTCGACTCGAGCCGCGCCTGCGTGAAGTCGGGGATCGTGTACGCGCCCGACCGCCGCAGCGGCGCCGCGACGAACAGCAGGAGCATGAGGTAGCCCGCCGTGTAGCCGATCGGGAACCACAGCGCCGACTCGCCGCGCAGCAGCAGGAGCCCCGCGATCCCGAGCACGCTCGCCGCCGACAGATACTCCCCGCCGATCGCCGACGCGTTCCACCACGGACGCACCGTGCGGGACGCGACGTAGAAGTCGCTCGTCGTGCGCGACACCCGCAGCCCGAAGAAGCCGACCAGCACCGACGCGATCGTCACGACGGCGATCGACGCGAAGCCGACGACGGGGTTCACCGGGGGCGTCCGCTCACGAGTCCTCCGCGAGCGAGCGATAGCGGGCCTCGTTGCGCTCCGCGGCGCGCACGACCGACCACGCGACGAGCAGCACGATCGGGTAGACGCCGACGCCGAGCGCGAACCACGCGATCGGGATGCCGGCGACGGTGAACTCGCGCACCTCCGGGACGAACGCGAGCAGGGCGGTGATCGCGGCGAGGGCGAGGGCGAACGCCGCCGCCGCGACGACCGCGACCCGCAACTGCGAGCGGATGAGCGAGCGCACGTACACGGTCGACGGGTCGCCCGGGCCGGGGACGGCGGCGGGCGGGCGCGCGCCGGAGCGCGGCGCGGTGATCCGCACGCGCGGCGGAGGCGCCGTCACCGGGCGAGTCCCGCGGAGAGGCTCTCGCGCAACCCCGGGAGGCAGCGTCGGCTCACCGGGAGCTCGGCGCCGCCCGACGTCACCGTCGGCCCGTCGCCGGTGAGCCGCGCGCGCGTCACGTGGGCGAGCGCGACGAGGTACGAGCGGTGGATGCGCACGAACCCGGCGTCGCGCCAGCGGAACTCGAGGTCGGCGAGCGGGATGCGCACGAGGTAACTGCCGTCGTCGGTGTGGAGCCGCGCATAGTCGCCGTGCGCCTGCACGTAGCGGATGTCGTCGCGGCGGATCATCCGCGTCGTCGTCCCGAGCGTCACCGGCACCATCTCCGGCCGTGGGATCGGCCCCGTCTGCGTCGGCGCGTGCAGGGTCTCGAGCACCCGGGTGACGCTCCGCTCGAGCCGCTCCGTGCGCACGGGTTTGAGCAGGTAGTCGACGGCGGCGAGGTCGAACGCCTCGAGCGCGCCGTCCTCGTCGGCGGTGACGAAGACGAGCGCCGGCTTGTGCTCGAAGCGCCCCAGTGCGCGGGCGAGGTCGAACCCCGAGAGTCCCGGCATGTGGATGTCGAGGAACACCGCGTCGACGGGATGCTGCGAGATGATGCGCACAGCCTCCGCCCCCGACGGCGCGCGGTGCACCGTCCCGACGCGCGGGTCGGCACCGAGGAGGTACTCGAGTTCGTCGAGCGCGGGCGGCTCGTCGTCGGCGATGAGCACCGAGATGCTGCTGCCGGGCATCAGGCGACCCTCTCCGTCATGCGCCCGGGCTGCGACTTCGGCACGCGCATCGTGACGAGCGTCCCCGCCCCGACGTTCGTCTCCACGACGAGCCCGAAGTCGTCGCCGTACACCTGGCGCAGCCGCGTGTCGACGTTGTGCAGCCCCACGTGCTCGCCCCCGGCCCGGCCGGCGAGCACCGAGCGCGCGAGCTCCGGGTCGATCCCGACCCCGTCGTCCTCGACCGTGATGACCGCGTAGGCCCCGGAGTCGCTCGCCGTGATCGCGAGCCGGCCCGACCCCTCCTTCGCCTCGAGGCCGTGCCGCACGGCGTTCTCGACGAGCGGCTGCACCGAGAGGAACGGGATGATCGTCGGCAGCACCTCGGGCGCGATCTGCAGGGTCACGGCGAGCCGGTCGCCGAACCGCGCGCGCTCGAGCCGTAGGTAGCCGTCGACGCTCCGCAGCTCCTCCGCGACGGTCGTGAAGTCGCCGTGCCGTCGGAACGAGTACCGCGTGAAGTCGGCGAACTCGAGCACGAGCTCGCGGGCCTTCGCCGGGTCGGTGTTGATGAACGACGCGATCGCGTTGAGGGCGTTGTAGATGAAGTGCGGACTGATCTGCGCGCGCAGGGCCCGCACCTCCGCCTCCGCGAGCGCCGCGCGCGACGTGTCGAGCTCCGCGAGCTCGAGCTGCGTCGCGACCCACCGAGCCACCTCGTCGGTCGCCCGCACGAGGCCCGCCCGGGCGCTGCGGGAGAACGCGACGACGGCGCCCACGGGCTCGCCGTCCGCGTTCGAGCTCGGCGGTCCGCTCCTGCTCGGCATCATCTCGGCGGTCGCGTTCGCGACGATCCTCGCGGTCGTCGCCGGGCTCACGATCACCGCGGCGGCGTCGTTCTCGCACGACATCTACGGGTCGGTGATCAAGAAGGGCAAGCCGGCTCCCGGGTCGGAGGTGAAGGTCGCGCGCATCACCGTCGTCGTGATCGGCCTCATCGCCATCGTCGGCGGTATCGCGGCGAACGGGCAGAACGTCGCGTTCCTCGTGGCCCTCGCCTTCGCGGTGGCGGCCTCGGCCAACCTGCCGACGATCGTGTACTCGCTGTTCTGGAAGCGGTTCACGACGCGCGGCGCGCTGTGGAGCATGTACGGCGGACTCGCGTCGGCGATCATCCTGATCGTCTTCTCGCCCGTCGTGTCGGGTGCCCCGGTGAACGAGGCGACGGGTCTGTCGACCTCGATGATCCAGGGTGTCGACTTCCACTGGTGGCCGCTGTCGAACCCGGGCATCGTGAGCATCCCGCTCGCGTTCCTGCTCGGCTGGCTCGGCACCATCACCGACCGCAAGCGGGAGGATGCCGCGAAGCAGTCGGAGATGGAGGTGCGCTCGCTCACCGGCATCGGCGCGGAGGGAGCGGTCAAGCACTGAGAGACCCCGCGGTCGGATTCGGGCGGCACCCCCGGTCGCGGAAACGTCCGACGGCCCGTCCCCACGAAGGGGCGGGCCGTCGGCATGCTCGGGATCGGGTTACGCGCGACCCGAGGACGACGCGCGGCGGTTGCGGCGCGGGCGGGCCGGGGTCGACTCCTCGCGGGAGTACGTCGCACCGCCCGTGGACGACGAGTACACGACGCCCCCGCGCTGCGGACGGGCGGCAGGCTGCTGCCCGCCGCCGCGGCGACGGCGACCGCCCTGCCCGGCGGGCTGACCCTGCCGGGACGGGGCGGCATCCTGACGCTCGCGGCGCTGCTGGCCCTGCTGGCCGGTGCGTCCTCCGGAGGACTGACGCTGCCGCGGCTTCGACGACTGCTGCGGCGCGGCCTTCGGGGCGGGCTTCACGTACGGGGCGACCTCGCCGACGAGCTCGACGACCTCGGGGGAGTCCGCCGTCACCGGCTGCACGGCGGCGGAGATGCCGGCCTTGCGCATGAGGTCCGCGAGGTCCTTGCGCTGCTCCGGCAGCACGAGCGTCACGACGACGCCCTCCTTGCCCGCGCGCGCGGTGCGGCCGGAGCGGTGCAGGTACGCCTTGTGCTCGGCGGGAGGGTCGATGTGCACGACGAGTTCGACGTCGTCGACGTGCACGCCGCGCGCCGCGATGTCGGTCGCGACGAGCACGCGCGTCGAGCCGTCGGCGAACGCCGCGAGGTTGCGGTCGCGGGCACCCTGGCTGAGGTTGCCGTGCAGGTCGGCGGCGGGGATGCCGGCCGCGGTGAGGTCGCGGGCCCAGCGCTTCGCGACGTGCTTGGTGCGCGTGAACATGATGCGGCGGCCGGTGCCGGACGCGAGCGTCTTCACGAGTTCCTTCTTCGCGTTCGCGTCCGCGGCGGCGAACACGACGTGCTCCATCGCACCCTGCGGCACTCCGGGGGCGTCGGACCCGTGCGACACCGGGTCGTCGAGGAAGCGCTTCGACAGCTTGTCCACGCCGTTGTCGAGGGTCGCGCTGAACAGCATCCGCTGCCCGCCCGCCGGGGTGGCGGCGAGGATGCGGGTGACGCCCGGCAGGAAGCCCAGGTCGGCCATGTGGTCGGCCTCGTCGAGCACCGTGATCTCGACGGCGTCGAGGAACACGTGCTTCTGCTGCATGAGGTCCTCGAGGCGGCCGGGGCACGCGACGACGATGTCGACGCCGCGCTTGAGGGTCGCGACCTGCGGGTTCTGCGAGACGCCGCCGAAGATCGTCGTGACGGTGAGTCCGTACGCGGCCGCGAGGGGCTCGAGGGTCGCGGCGATCTGGGTCGCGAGCTCGCGGGTCGGGGCGAGTACGAGGCCGAGCGGCCGACCGGGACGACGGGCGCCGCCGGCGAGGCGGGTGCCGAGTCGCGCGACGAGCGGGAGCCCGAACGCGAGCGTCTTGCCGGAGCCGGTGCGGCCGCGGCCGAGCACGTCGCGACCGGCGAGCGTGTCGGGCAGCGTCGCCGACTGGATCGGGAACGGGGTGGTCTTGCCCTGCGAGGCGAGCACCTCGAGGAGCGGGTAGGGCACGCCGAGCGCGCCGAAATCAGGGGAGGTCATGGTTCTTTCCGCCGGTGCGCACGCGGGCGCATCCGGATTTCTCGGGGGTGGCGAAGGTGCCGGTGGGCACATCCGTTCGCCGCATGAAGAGCTCATCGACTCACCGAGCGGGCCGGGAGGAGAGGAGGCGTTCTACGACGCGAGGCCAGGCGCCGTTCGGCGCGGCCGGTACCCCACAGTAGCAGAGTCGACCGGCCGCGCCGTCAGGATCAGGATGTCGGGGTCGCCTTCCCGCGGCGGGCCCGGCGCACGAGCACCACGACCACCGCCGAGACAACCCCCGCGAACACGAGCCACGGGAGCAGCACCCCGAGGGCGACGAGGAGCCCGGAGAAGAAGGCGACGAACGCGTTCCACCCCGTGCTCAGTCCGCCGAGGAAGTCCATCGGCGCGACCTCCGGCGCCTCCGCCTCCGAGCGCAGGTAGAGCGACAGGGTCGACAGCGCCACCTGGTCGGCCACCGACCGCTGCTGCGCCTCGAGTTCCTCGAGCGTCGCCTGGTGCTGCGCGATCCGTTCCTCCAGCTCGATGAGGTCGGCGATCGTCGATGCCTGCGCGAAGAGGGCGTTGAGCCGCTCGATGATGCCGCGCTGCGTCGCGATGCGACCCTCGAGGTCCGCGACCGCGACCGTGACATCCGTCGACTGGGTCGACACCTCGTCGGCCCTGCCGTCGATCCCGAGCCCCGCGAGGTCGTCGATGACGGACTGGAGGGCGTCCGCCGGGATGCGCAGCGTCAGGGACGCGCTGCCCTTGTCGCCGTGCGACGGCGCGTACTCGTGCCGCGCGTCGACGCGGCCGCCCGCCGCCTGCACGACCCGCACGGCCTCCGCAGCCGCCGCGATCGGGTCCTCCGCCGTCACCGTCATCGAGCCCGTGACGATCTCGGAGCGACCCTCCGCGAGGTCGCCGTCGGACTGCCCCCACTCCTCGTCGGCCATCCCGCCGACCGGCGCCTGCGGGGCCGAATAGCCGTCGCCGGCCGACATCGCACCTCCGGCACTGCAGCCGGCGAGCAGGAGCGCCGCCGCGAGCACCGTCGAACCCAGAACCAGATTCCGCCTCATGCGGCCACGCTAGGGAGCGGCGACGCGGATGACCACACAACGTTCATCACGATTCGAGCGTCAGGCGGTCACGATTCCATCACGGGTAACGCCTCCCCCGCAGGGCTGTCAAGCCTCTCCGGTTCCCCAGGTCGGCTGCCTACCGTCGACCTCCCGACGAGATCCCACGAGGAGGACGTGATGGGCTTCATGGACAACGCCAAGGATGCGGCCGAGGCCACCGGCAAGAAGATCGGCGAGACCGTCGACGACACCAAGGAGCGCATCTCCGACAAGGTCGACGAGATGCAGGCGGATGCCGACGTGCGCAAGGCGGAGGCCGAGCGCGACACGGTGCACGCCAAGAACGAGTACAAGGAGAAGCTGCGCGAGGACTGATCCGGGGCTGAGGCCCGCGGAGGTCGCCGCCCCCTACGATGGGCGGCATGGGGTGGTGGAGCAGGCTGCTGCGGCGACCGCCCCTTCTCCACGTCGCAGGGGATGAAGGGGACGGTCCGCCCGTCGTGCTGCTGCACGGCATCGCGTCGTCGTCGGTGACGTTCGAGTACGTCGTGCCGCTCCTCGCCGAGCACCGCCGGGTCATCTCGATCGACCTGCTCGGGTTCGGGGACTCGCCCGCCCCCGAGGAGGCGACCTACACGATCGAGGAGCACGTCGCCGCCCTCGAGCGCACCCTCAAGCACCTCGGGCTCAAGCAGTTCACGCTCGTCGGGCACTCGATGGGCTCCCTCATCGCGACGCGCTACGCCGCGACGCACCGCAAGGCGGTCACTCGGCTCGTGCTCGTGAGCCCGCCCGTCTACCTCTCTCCGACGGAGCTCGGCACCCCGCTCGACCGCGCGTCGATGGGCCTCTACTACCGCGTGTACGAGTTCCTCCGCACCAACAAGGAGTTCACGATGCAGGCGGCCGCGGGGCTCGCGAAGCTGTCGCCGATCAAGAACCTCCTCGACGTCTCGGAGCGTAACTGGCACGCGTTCGTGCTGTCGCTCGAGAAGACGATCGAGTCGCAGACGACCGTGACCGACCTCGTGTCGGTGCAGGCGCCGATCCACGTCGTCTACGGCTCGCTCGACCCGTTCCTCCACCCGGCGGGGCTGCGCCTCGTCGAGAACCTGCGCGGGGTGACGGTCCACAAGGTGCAGGGCGTCGACCACGTCATCCGACCCCGCATGGCGCGCGTCGTCGCGACCGCGATCGGCTGAGGGCGGAGTTGCGCCTCAGCCGCCGCCCCCCCCCCCGGGCGTAGGGTCGCAGGATGGCGGGGCAGCGACTCGGGGCCGACTTCGGCAAGATCTTCACGGCCAACCTCTCGTCGAGCCTCGCGGACGGCATCGCACGCACCGCCGTCCCGCTCCTCGCGGTGCAGCTCACGTCCGACCCGTTGCTGATCTCCGGGATCGCCGCGCTCCAGATGGTGCCGTGGCTGCTGTTCGCCATCCCGGCGGGACTCATCGTCGACGCCGTCGATCGCCGCAAGGCCCTCGCGATCTCGAACACCCTGCGCACCCTCCTCGCCCTCACGCTGTTCGTGATGGCGCTCACGGGGACGCTGTCGATCTGGTCGCTCTACGTCGTGATCTTCCTCTACGGGATCGGCGAGACCGTGTACGACGGGGCCATCCGCGCGGTCGTGCCGAGCATCGTGCCGAAGCCGCTGCTGCCGACGGCGAACGGTCGCATCGAGGCGGCGGAGAACGTCGTCCAGAACTTCCTCGCCGGTCCGATCACGTCGCTGCTGTTCGCCGTGACGGTGCTCATCCCGCTCGGCGCCAACGCCCTCGCGTTCGCACTCGCCGCCGTGCTCGCCCTGTTCCTGCCCCGGGCGGCATCCGGTCGGCAGTTCGCGCTGCCGAAGCCGACGGTGCGCGAACCCTGGTACCGCCAGCTCGGGGAGGGCTACCGGTTCATCTTCGGCAACCGGATGCTGACGACGCTCCTGTTCCTCTCCACCTTCATCGGGCTCATGTTCTCGGCGGCGACGGCGACGTTCGTGCTGTTCCTCATCGACCACCTGGGACTGCCGGAGGCGTGGTTCGGCGTCTTCGCCCTCACCGCCGCCGCGGGAGGCGTGCTCGGGTCGCTCCTCGCGTCGGTGCTCACCGCTCGCTTCCGGGCCGGACCGACGATGGCGGTCGCGAACATCGTCGCGTCGGCGCCGATGGCGCTGCTGTTCTTCTTCCCGAACCTGTGGATGGCGGGGGCCGTGTGGTTCGTCACCTCCGCGGCGGTCCTCGTCTGGAACGTGCTCGTCATGTCGCTGCGGCAGTCGATCATCCCGGGGCGGCTGCTCGGCCGCGTGCACGGCAGCTGGCGCACCATCCTGTGGGGTTCGATGCCGATCGGCTCGCTGCTCGGCGGGCTCATCGCACGCGTCGACATCGAGCTGCCGTTCCTCGTGGGCGGGGGACTCGCGACCCTCGCGGGCGTCGTGTTCTTCGGGTTCCTCCGCAAGCTGCCGAACCCCGAGGAGGTCGACAACGGCGACCCGCCCGCCGTCCCCGTCGCGGAGCCCGGCCCCACCGACCCCCTCGTGCAGGACTGAGCGAGTGCGTGTGTGCGCGAGTGTGTGTGTCGCTGTTTGCCCGAAAAGGCCGCTTCTCGCTCGCGCGAGGCGGCCTTTTCGGGCAAACAGCGTGTGACCCCGAGGGTCAGGAGGGCTGGACGGGGACGGGCTCGGTGTCGGGGATGGGGGAGGCGTCGCGGCCGCGGAGGTCGGGGAGCGCACGCCGGAACACGACGGCGATGAGCACCGCGAGGGCGACGAGACCGGTCGCCGTGAGGAACCCGCCCGACGGGCCCGCGGCGTCGATGAGGAACCCGGCGACGGCCGACCCGAGGGCCGCGCCGAGCAGCTGGCCGGTGCCGACCCAGCCGTAGGCCTCGGCGGTGTCGCTGAAGCGCACGGTCGCCGACACGACGGCGAACATCACCGCGAGGGCGGGGGCGACCATGAGGCCGGCGAGCGCGAGGGCGCCGGAGACCGTCCAGAACTCGAACGCGAGCGCCGCGAGCACCGCCCCGACGAGGATGACCGTCATGCGTCGCGCGAGCGCCCAGGGCCCGATCGGGCGGTGGCCGAACGCGAGGCCGCCGACGAGCGAGGTGAGGGCGAAGATCGCGAGCACGATGCCCGCGTCCGCGCTGCCCTCCCCGAACATCGAGACGACGCCGGCCTCGATCGCGGCGAAGCAGCCGACGAGCAGCACGCCGACGATCGTGATGAGCAGCACGGTCGGACGGGCGAGCACGACGCCGAAGCGCCGCTTCGACTGCGGGATGCGCACGCGCCCGAGTTCGGGGCTCGAGATGAACCACGCGCCGCCGCCGACGAGGAACACGACGGAGAGCAGGATGCCGACCGTCGACGAGATCTGCGTCGCGACGAAGGTGACGATGACGGGTCCGGCGACCCAGATGATCTCCTGGGCGCTCGCGTCGAGGGAGAACAGCGGCGTGAGCTGTCGACTGTTGACGACCTTCGGGTAGATCGTGCGCACCGCGGGCTGGATGGGCGGGTAGCTGAGGCCTGTGATGAGGGCGACGGCCATGAACCCGGGGATCGGCAGCGGCGCGAGCGCGAGCGCCGTCATGCCGACGGCGCACACGATGCTCGTGAGGATGAGCACGGGGCGCATCCGCCAGACGCCCATCCAGCGGCTGGTGAGCGGGCCCGCGGCGGCCTGCCCGACGCTCAGGCTCGCGAGCACGAGTCCGGCGGCGCCGTAGGAGTGGAAGATGCCCTCGATGTGGATGAGGAGCCCGAGCGAGAGCATCCCGCCGGGGAATCGGGCGAGGAGTTGCGCGCAGAGGAGCCGGGCGACTCCCGGCGTTCTCATGAGCTCCGCGTAACTCTTCACAGCCGACCCACACTACCCCGCCCGAAGGGCCGCAACGGCACGTCGGAGGCTCGCTTTAGCCTGTGGAATCTGTGCAGAAGTCCGCGAAGTTATCCACATTCTGTGGACGACACGCCCACTAGATGTAGTGGTGGTGTGTCTGTCGGTAGCCCGATATATAGTGGTGAAACTTCCCGGCCGGGGGTGGACAGAACGGCCGGGCTGAACTGTCTTAGCAGTAGGAAATCGGGCTCTCACGAGGGGTCCCAGGGGATGCCGGAGACGGCACAGAAGGAGCGGCGGAAGCCATGGAGGAGCGGCAGTGAGCATCACGGTGGTCAAGCGCGACGGGACGCGCGAGCCCTACGACGCCAACAAGATCAACCTCGCGATCGAGCACGCGAGCCGGGGTCTCAGCGAGGAGATCACCTGGGTGACGCAGATCGCGTCCGAGCTCGAGCTCACCCTCTTCGACGGCATCACGACGCAGCAGCTCGACGAGGCCGTCATCCAGGTCGCCCTCCAGAACGTCAAGGACGACCCGCAGTTCGACACCGTCGCCGCCCGCCTCCTCCTCAAGACGATCTACAAGCGCGTCCTCGGCGACTACGAGACCGCGGAGGAGCTCAAGGCCCTCCACGCGCAGCACTTCAAGGCCGCCGTCCTCCGCGGCGTCGAGGAGAAGCTGCTCGACCCGCGCTTCCCCGACCTCTACGACTTCGACCGCCTCGCCGCCGCGCTCGACCCGAGCCGCGACGAGCTGCTCAAGTACATCGGCGTCGTCACCCTCAACAACCGCTACGGCATCAAGGCCCGCAACGGCGAGCCGCTCGAGGTGCCGCAGTTCTTCTGGATGCGCATCGCCATGGGCCTCTCGCTCAACGAGGCCGACCCCACCTCGGTCGCGATCGGCTTCTACGAGAAGATGTCGAAGCTCGAGTACGTCGCCGCCGGCTCGACGCTCGTCAACGCGGGCACCGCGTACCCGCAGCTCTCCAACTGCTTCGTCATGGAGATGCAGGACGACATCGAGAACATCGCGAAGAGCGTCCGCGACGTCATGTGGCTCACCAAGGGCACGGGCGGCATCGGGCTCTCCGTCACCAAGCTCCGCGCGCAGGGCTCGCCGATCCGCTCGAACAACACGACGTCGACCGGACCCATCCCGTTCATGCACACGATCGACTCGGTGCTGCGCGCGGTCAGCCGCGGCGGCAAGAAGTTCGGCGCCCTGTGCTTCTACATGGAGAACTGGCACCTCGACTTCCCCGAGTTCCTCGACCTGCGTCAGAACTCCGGCGACCCGTACCGCCGCACCCGCACCGCCAACACCGCGGTGTGGATCAGCGACGAGTTCATGAAGCGCGTCCAGAACGACGACGACTGGTACCTGTTCGACCCGCTGGAGGTCTCCGACCTCAACGAGCTCTACGGCCAGGCGTTCAGCGAGCGGTACGCGCACTACGTGGCCGAGGCCGAGGCCGGCCGCCTGCGCATGTTCAAGAAGATCGGCGCGCGCGAGCAGTTCAAGGCGATCCTCATCTCCCTCCAGACCACGAGCCACCCGTGGCTCACCTGGAAGGACACGATCAACAACCGCGCCCTCAACAACAACACGGGCACGA